>Ga0265298_10000067_pt1 | contig 149913 bp, 119 predicted proteins | sample AusTroGonzalo_MG_3_FD_193486 | JGI IMG/M metagenome (GOLD analysis project Ga0265298, IMG submission 193486) | Bovine rumen microbial communities from tropical cattle in Woodstock, Queensland, Australia - Gonzalo_01 | ecosystem: Host-associated > Mammals > Digestive system > Stomach > Rumen ...
TGAAAGAATATTCTGGATCCTCAGACACAACCTCTCCGTTTTCCGTCCAATTCAAAAATCCGTATCCGTTGTTCGGCACCGCAGTCAACGTCACCGTCGAACCATGAGGATAGCTCCCCGCACCGTAAACTACTCCTCCCTCCTGTGGATCGGCGACAACGTATATCTCGTACATATTCAGAATGAAGTTTGCGCTGATATCTCGGTTTTGTGTGACAGTGAAAGAATATTCTGGATCCTCAGACACAACCTCTCCGTTTTCCGTCCAATTCAAAAACCCGTATCCGTTGTTCGGCACCGCAGTCAACGTCACCGTCGAACCATGAGGATAGCTCCCCGCACCGTAAACTACTCCTCCTTCCTGTGGATCGGCGACAACGCTGATTGAGAACGATTGAGGAGCAAACCAGTTTATAGCATCTGATATAATCCCAATAATATCTGCATCGGCAGTAAACTGTGAAATGTCAAAGCTAATAAAAAACGACTTGTAAATCAAATTATCAAGCCAAACAGCACATCCGTTACCCTTTGAATAGGCGTAACCGTTAATAGGTCCTTTCTCAAATACAAAAGAATAGTTTGAACTAATTTCCGGATTTGAAACTTCCTCAGCATACCAACTGGGACAATTACGAGTCAGAATCACATCCGGGTCATTTGCGTACACATTGATTTCAACATTTTCTGCCCCTATGGGAGATCCTGCACATCCCATAATACTTCCATCGGCATATCCCAAATAATCAGGACCTCCGATTCCGTTGTCTCCACCATAGATAGGTGGATTGGGCTGTACATTAAAAGAGCTTCTCACATAGGCGGTAAAGAATTTTTTCATCTTTCTATTGTTTGCAAGCGCATGTTGTGCTGATGCGAAATCATCAGAAGCGAAAAAAATGTTTTTAGGAGCCGACAGCGTCCCTTGATCTAAGAAATCCATGATTGCAGCAGACAAGGTGTCGTGAATGGCAGAGACTCTTGTAGTGTTAGAATAAGCAATAAGTATATCGTAATTGTTCGGTATACGATATGTATCGTAAGCTGCCCAGTTGAAAATATCATACTCTACATTCAAAGAATCCAGCGCCATCGTGTATTTAGGGAATTCCAGATTTTGATAGTCTTGAAATCCTGGGGCATTACCAGGCGTCAGCAACAGTACATTGGCGTTTTCTGTAGGTAACGTTTTGAATACCAGCGGCAATCCCTCAATACTATTTAATACTGCTCTGTTCTCATTATCTGAACCATCAACAGCTGTAAAATAATAATAGACTGTGGATCCCGATGGTATGCTATCAATTAAATAATGGTATTCGTTTGACTCTGTTATTGAGTAATGGGTGGTTGATTGCCATCCATTCCCTAAATCATAATACAAAGTATCGTACAATATATTGGAATTGTCAGTAATATTCGCTTTTAACTCCATGTGATTGTCAAAAGTATTGTAAACTTTTGTATGGTTAATAATCGGTGGGTACTGATCCTCTTCAAGGAAGAACTTTATCGCTGTATTGTCATATATTAGATTCCCTTCAGGTTGATAACCAATATATTGGCTGCCAGTAACGATTTCATTAAGATATGAAAGACCCATTGTCGCATCATCGTTTTGTATACCTATAGTCGCACTTTGCCCATTGACATGCGGGACGCTTCCTCCTGTTTGACCATTATCAACTGTTTGATATTGCATGATAATATCGCCATTCTCATGTAAAATAACCTGAAAACACAATGTCGAGGATCCACCTGTTCCCCCTACAAATCGCATATTATTCCACTGAATGACAAAATATCTATTAGGTGCTGTTCCCATTGTTTGGAACAGAACATCGCCAACCCCTTCATCCGCGCACAAATCGTCCCAAAAGACAGCGATTAATGCTGGCATTTCCGAATATCCTGGCAATGGAGAATAATAATTCATAAAATTTCCGTCTTTATACCATTTGCTTTTGGGAAAAGGTTTGGCCCATCTGTTAGGTGCCAACAAAATTTCTCCGTTGGTATCAACATATAAACTGTCTCTTGCAATACCATAAAATGGGAAAGGAAAACCGATTGGAATTAGCTCCGATAAATTATTGTCGCCATAGAACTGATTTACACCATACATAATAGCTGAAGTACCTGTGGAACTTATATCAATCCAATTATATGTCGGCCCGTTTTCAATGGTGTTATCAATCCAGCAATACCCCATCGCATCAGGGCCTCCTATTCCCTGATGTACAACAACTCTCATATTTTGGATAATACTGTCGTTTGCGTTATTACCGTCGTTGGGCAACATAACCTTCATCATCACTTGATAGTCGCCTTCCTCTTGAAGAATCCATGTATTGAACGTAATTGTGTCTGTTTGGGCAGGCGACAGGCTTTCTGAACAATAATACGTATCTGTATATACTATGTTATCTGTCGAATCGCGGACACTACAAGATATTGTAAATGGATCAATAATATCAACTTCCGAATAATTACCAATAACAGCCGATGGCGCCAAAACACCACCCTTCATCTCTATCGTTTTAGGGCGCAGTATCGAAACCATTCCTAAGTCGGATAATGGTGGCGTCCCAACTTTGACTTCATCAACTAACATAGCGTATGTGTCTTGCACCCAATTTATAGCAAGATAAATAGTTTGTCCCGAATAAGCACTTAAGTCATAAACAAACTCCTGGTAACTTGCCCCCAAATCAAGCACTGACGCTAATGTTGTGGTGAAATCTCCAATCGAATTGCCCGAAGAGGAAAGCTTCACATACATCTTTTCAGTGCCCCACCAAGCCCGAGCTTGGAATGAAAACACGAAACCATCCCCAACAGTTATACTTGGTGTAATCAGCCAATCGTCTCCATTGTTATTATAACATTGGACAATGGCCATCCTATTTCCAGAATAAGCGTTGGCATGTTGTAGCGAAAACCATGTCTCACCATCATGATTAGCGTCAATTGTGGTCCATCCTGCAGGCAGACCTTCTTGCTCAAATCCTTCGTTTATAACCCACTGTGCACGAGTAGTGAAGGTACATAAACATAAAAGCACTAACACGTGGCTAACTCTTAATACTAATTTTGTTTTCATTTTACACGACTTTTTTATGGTTAATATATGGTTAATGTCGTGCAAAAGTAATTAGGTATGCTGGTCAGTACAAGTTTTATAATGATGAATTGATAAATCCATAAAACAAAGCTTGAAAAACAAATATATTATATTCTTGATATGTTTTTCCTAAAATCGGACGGGGTCAGTCCTGTGATTTTTTTAAATGTCGTATTGAACGATGATATATTTGTAAACCCAGACTCATTAGCTATAGCTTCAATGGAATACTTCTGAGATATAACTGGGTCTGATATTAAACGAATGGCTTCATTGATACGATATCCGTTTATAAGATCCGTGTAGTTCTTTTTATACTCCTCATTAATAATTTTTGAAAGGTATGTGCGATTGGTCTTGCATAATTTTGCCAATTTTTCCAAGGTCAGTTCTTGATCGGTGTATATTTTATTCTCAATAAACTCTGTTTCCAAAAATACTATTATACTATTATATTTCTCTTCTGGCACCCTATTACTTATGCTTCTAATTTTTTGCTCTGTTTGAATTATTTCCAGATTCTTTTTGACAATCCATTTATACGCTATGTTTTTCTTTCTGTATAAGATAAGGATGATAACGAACAACACTGACAATGTCAGTGAAATTATGGCAAAACCCACAATATGTTGTCGTTGATTATGTATTTTGATGGCTTGTATTTCATTTGCGAATCGCAATTCAAGATTTCCTTTCTCAAGTCTTTCATTATTATACTTTTCTTCAAGCAAAGCATTACGCGCAGATTTTTCCACATACAGCAAACTGTCGTTAATAACCGACGCCTTGCGGTAATATTCATATGCTTTTTTGTAATCCCCACATTCTAAAAACACGTCAGACAGCTGTTCCAAGGCTTGACTTTCGATATTCTTTTCTCCTGTTTTTTCTACAAGATCCAAGCAATGAACACAATAGTCACAAGCAGTGTCGAATTGTTCCAGAGCAAAACAAATCTTCGACAATTTCAAATAGTTACTTGACAACAGACTGTTATTATTTAATTCAAAACATATATCATTGGATTTATTGTAGTAGTTTATGGCCTGCCTATAATCCATAAGATCTATATACACACTGCCGATATTTGAATAGTTGTATGCATTCCCGTCTTTATCATTATCAATATCACAAATGGACACTGCCTCAGAATAGTATTTCAAAGCCTGTTCATATTCACCCATATCTTTGCATATTGATCCCATATTTGTTAAACAAATACCATGACCTTTATTGTCATTTAATCTAACGAAAACTGTGTCGGCTTCAATAAAAAACAAATTGGCTTTCTCATAATCATGCAACAGATAGTAAACGTTACCTATCCCAAGTTTGCATCTCGCTATATGCATATCGTTCTTTTGATTCACGAAAAGTCGTAATGCTTTGAAATTATATTCGTTCGCCCGTTCATAATCACCTATTTTAGTATAAATCAATGCCATGTTACTTTCGGCAATAGCCTCATCGATTTCTTTATTATTTTGCCTTGCCTTGTCGATTGCCATCAATGAATAATCTAGCGCTTTATGGTTATTACCCTTGTTGAAATTTAAAACAGACATCAAATTATAACACTGGTACGCTTTTGTATAGTCTTTAATAGCTTCAAAAACACTAGCAGAATAAAGAAGAAGGCTGTCACTATTTTCAATAGACATATGTATTTCAGTATCTTTCAACATATTTAAATACACGGCTGCCAAACCGACCGAATCGCATTCCCGTATATATTTTTCAATCGCAGTGTCGTATTGAGGATAAGCCGTTATAATATCCTGTGATTGGATGCTATTTACGAATATACAAACTAGAATTGTGATGGCGATTTTTCTCATGTTGAATTCAGCATAATTATAAAAAGACTGTACTTATAGGAGTAATTTCGTTTTGCCTAAATGGTTTCGGCGGTACAAATATACAAATTATTTTTTAAAAGTCAACGATATTGTAAACAATATAATAGGCAACAGTAAAAAACAATATAACGTATGGTATATATATCCTTGGGGAATATCTTTAAAAACAAAAGCTCCAACCGATTGATATTCAATTTGTTGGAGCTTTAAGTGGTACCAGCAGTACTTCTCAAAATAGTTAACGTTGACAAGCGTTGAATAAGTCGGTCTTAACTATCCCCAACTTTGTCAAGGTTAGTCAAGTTTAGTCAACTTTAACCATCTTCGTAGACAAAAATGAAACTTTTTGTCTACCATGTAATAAAACTCAAAGATCATTCTCATCTTCAGTTGTTAGTTTACAAATACCGCCGCAAAAAGCACGAAAACCCTTGCGGCGGTTTTTATGAGAAAGGTTACAGAAACCTTAAATTCCAAACATCTTCATGTCCTCTTCCACAGTCGTGATGCCGCCAATGCCGAATTTCTCGACGAGCACTTTGGCCACATTGGGGGAGAGGAAAGCGGGCAAGGTCGGGCCAAGGTGGATGTTCTTCACGCCGAGGCTCAGTAAAGCCAGCAGCACGATGACGGCCTTCTGCTCATACCACGCGATGTTATAGGCGATAGGCAGTTGGTTCACGTCGTCCAAGCCAAACACTTCCTTGAGTTTCAAGGCAATGAGTGCCAAAGAATAACTGTCGTTGCACTGGCCAGCGTCCAAAACGCGAGGGATGCCGCCGATGTCGCCCAAGGCGAGTTTGTTGTACTTGTATTTGGCGCAGCCTGCCGTGAGGATGACGCAATCCTTGGGCAAGGTCTTGGCAAACTCAGTGTAATATTCGCGACTCTTCATGCGACCATCGCAGCCTGCCATCACCACGAACTTGCGGATAGCACCGCTCTTCACGGCTTCCACCACCTTGTCGGCAAGGGCAAACACCTGCTCGTGAGCGAAACCGCCCACAATCTTGCCCGTTTCAATCTCCTTCGGGGCTGGGCAGGTCTTGGCCAAAGCGATGATTTCGCTGAAGTCCTTCTTGCCGTTGGCATCAGCGTGGATGTGCTTCCAACCCGGGAAACCCGTGCTGTTGGTGGTAAAAATGCGGTCTTTGTAAGTCGCGTTGGCGGTCGGCGGCACGATGCAGTTGGTGGTGAACAGAATCGGGCCGTTGAAGGCTTCAAACTCTTCGCGCTGTTTCCACCAAGCGTTGCCATAGTTACCTTTCAAGTGGCTGTATTTCTTGAGTTTCGGATAATAATGCGCAGGAAGCATCTCGCTATGGGTGTAGATGTCGATGCCCGCGTCCTTGCTTTGTTCAAGCAGTTGCTCGATGTCGTTGAGATCGTGACCGCTAATGAGTATACCCGGACGGCTGCCCACGCCGATGTTCACTTCAGTGATTTCGGGATTGCCGTAGGCGGTCGTGTTGGCTTTGTCTAGCAAGGCCATGGCCTTCACGCCCCATTCGCCGGTTTTCAGCACCAAGGCAGTGAGTTCGTTGGCATCGTTGCAGGTGACTAATTGGCCAAGGGTTTGCAGCAAAGCCTCGTTGATGTCGCTATCGACCTGACCGAGGCGGGCAGCGTGCTCCAAGTAGGCGGCCATGCCCTTCAGTCCGTAGGTGGTGAGTTCTTTTAATGATCGGATGTCCTCGTTGCTCTCGGCTAACACGCGCACGGTTTGAGCTTTCTCGTCGTATTGTTCGCGGGGGCAATTCCAATCCAAAACATCAAGTTTCGGCAGTTCAATGCCTTTCTTGTTGGTCACGCGGTCTTTGAACATCTCGCGCAATTCCAAGCCCTTGTCGATGCGGGCATAGATGCTCTCCATGTCGAAGTTGGCATTGGTGATAGTACAGAACAGTGAATCATTCACAAAAGCGTGGATTCTCTTGCGGAAATCGCAATAATCCTGCCCACAGCCATGTAGGTGATGGTTAGCAATAACACCAAGTCCCTTAAGGACATAAATCAGAAGGTCTTGGGCGTGAGCCACTTGTGGGGTCTTTCCGCACACTCCTGAAATCTTGCAGCCGACGCATCCGGCAGTTTCCTGACACTGAAAACAAAACATTTTCTCGTTCATAGTTCGTTGTATTTTGAGTTAATAATGAAATGAAATCTAGCTGCAAAACTACAGCCGCTGAACGAGGTAAAGCGTAACAAATGTTACAATAATAATTTTTTTTATATTTTTGCAAAAAAATGATATGGAAGAACTCAAAATGATAAAACTCTTTGCTGGATGTAGCGACGAAGCTTTAGAGAGGCTTCTGAACCAACCTTGCCGCCGACAGGAATATCCTGCGGGCAGACGGATGCTCAACGTTGGCGACCCTTGTCGTGCTCTGATGGTGCTTGTCGATGGTCAGGCCGAGGCGCGCATGATGGGCGATGAAGGTCGCGAGGTGCTTGTGGACCGTCTGAAAGCCCCAATGCTGCTGGCACCAGCGTTTCTTTTTGCCACACCCAACATCGTTCCAGTTGAGGTTACAGCTCTGACAGATTGCGTGGTGTGGCACATCAACCGCGAGGCGTTTTTCGAGTTCCTCCAGCAGGAGCCGACCGTTCTTCGCGCCTTCCTTGAAGTGCTTTCCGAGCGCGGCCATTTTCTGAGCGGTAAGATGCGCACTTTCGCTGTCAACGGCCTCCGCAACCGCATTCTCGAATACCTCGAAGTCCACGGCAGCATCACCTTCGTCGCCGATGTCGCCCAACAATTAGGTGCCACAAGGCCTTCACTCAGCCGCGTGCTATCTGACATGCTGGACGAAGGCGTTATCACGAAAGACGTAAAAGGTTATAGATGTAAATAATTTACGGGGACAAAAATAAAAAGTCAACCGATTGATATTCAATTAGTTGACTTTCTTGCTTCGTGGTACCAGCGGGAGTTGAACCAGCGACACACGGATTTTCAGTCCGTTGCTCTACCAACTGAGCTATGGTACCCCTTTTTCGCGCTGCAAAAATACAACAATTTTTTATACCACAAACATTTTTTTAATTTTTTTTTCATTTTACGGATTTTTACTAATTTTGCAGTTGAAATCATTAAAAAAATGAGTGAGGTTTTAACTATCGATATCGGCAACACCAAGGCAAAATACGCGGTCTTCAACGACAAAAACATCGTCGAAACCGACGTTTTCAACCCACTTTCAGACGACCTCACGCATCTTTTGCAACGCCACCCAAATATTAATAAAGGTATAATCTCGTCAGTAGGCGGGATGGTGCAAGACTGTCTCCGACAACTCGAAATCATCGAGGTGATAGTGCTCAACAGCGAGACAAAACTGCCTTTTAGCCTTACCTACAAGGAGAAATCGAAGATCGGAGCCGACCGTCTGGCACTGGTGGCAGCCGCCTACGCCGAACGTCCACACCAAAACAGCCTCGTCATCGACATCGGCACCTGCATCACCTACGACATACTCACTGCCGACGACCGACACCTCGGCGGACCGATAAGTCCGGGCATGCAGCTGCGCTTCAAGGCGATGCACGAACACACCGCCCTCCTGCCCCTCTGTGAGCCGACACGCGACAAACTCAAAATAGTTTGCGACGACACCGTCGAATGCCTCCAAAGCGGAGTACAACTTGGCGTCTTACACGAAATAAAAGAATTTATCCGTCTTTACTCATTGAAATTCAACGACTTAGGTGTTTTCATCACTGGAGGTGATAATATTTTCTTGCAAAATACGTTAAATAACTGTAACTTTGCAGGTTCAAACTTTATGTTTAACGGCTTAAGATTGATTTTGGAATTTAATGATAATCAATAAGTTACATAAAATACTTTTTCTGTTTACCATGATTTTCGTCATGGCAAATGGTATTTTTGCGCAATCCGACATCTCTTCGCCGTACTCCCGTTTCGGTCTCGGAACGATGGACAAGAACCGTACGAACACCATCATGCAAGGCATGGGCGGCATCAGCAACGCCATGAGCGACAAGTACTTACTTAACAACTCCAACCCGGCCTCATATGCCGCGATGGACTCGCTCACCTTCCTGTTCGACGCCGGATTCTACATGAAATATGTGACTTATCGCACCACCGACGCCTCGGAGAAAGGCTCCAACGCCTCGTTCGACTACTTCGACCTCGGCTTCGGCGTTACGAAATGGCTCAAGATGGGCCTCGGCGTCGCTCCTTACAGCAACCGCGCCTACTCGTCGACAGCCAGCTTCGACTTCCAGTATCCTTACAGCATCGACTATGAGGGGACAGGCGGTCTGAACAAGCTCTACTGGGCCAGCGGATTCAAGATCTATAAAGGCTTCTCACTCGGCTTCAAGCTGAACTACATCTTCGGCAACGTCACCGACGAGACCACCCTTTACTTCCCCGATTACATCTACTTCCATAACGAACGCCGCACTATCAACCTGAATTTCAGCGACTTAACCTTCGACTTGGGATTAATGTACAAGCAGGAGCTGAACAAAGACTACACCCTCACCTTCGGTGCCACCTACGGTCTGCCGGCCGACATGCACGCTCATCGTAACGTGTTTATCCGCACCATGTTCAAAGGCTACGGCACCAGCACCGAGACACCTATCGACACTATCTTATACACAAAAGGCGAGAAAGTCAGCGTAAAATACCCGCAAAGCATCGGAGCAGGCTTCACATTCCAGAAAAACGAACGCTGGCTAGTGGGCGTCGACTTCAACTGGAGCAACTGGTCGGCATTCACCATGAACGGCGTCAGCGACTCGCTGCAGAACTCATGGAACATCGCCGTGGGCGGATGCTATACCCCGTTCAACACCACTGTCTCCAGCTACTTCCGTAAGGTGACATACCGCGCGGGATTCCATTACGACCAGACGTTTTTCAACATCTACGGGACGTCGATTAATAAATATGGTGTGACCTTCGGACTCGGGCTCCCAATCCCGCGCGTGATGACGTCGCTCAATGTGGCAGTCGAGTTTGGAAAGATGGGCACCGTCAAGAATAACCTCATTAAAGAATCATATTTCAACATCTCATTCGGCATCTCGCTGCGTGACAAGTGGTTTGTAAAACGAAGATACAAATAACTAAAAAATATTTTAAGACATGAAATTTAGAAAGATTTTATTCCTCGGAGCAATTTTATGCATGTCATCAATGGCATTTGCACAAAACTCAGAATGCGACGCTGACATCTCAGTCTACAGAGAAGCATTCAAACAATGGGACGGTAAGACATCATCGGCAAACCCAGTGATGGTTCAAGCATGGAGAAGAGTTTTCATCAACTGCCCAGGCTACAAAGAGAGAACGCTGACCGACGGCACCAAGATCGTCAACAACGCCCTCATCAGAAGCACCAACGACCCAGCCTTGAAAGAGAAATACATCGATACTCTCGTGATGGTTTACGAGACACGTATCCAGTACTTCCCGAAGACCAAGGCCGGCAACCAGGTTGGTAACATCAAAGGACGTATGGGTGTCGACCTCATGGGATATCCTTCACGTTTGGAGCAGGCTTACAATGCTTTGAAAGACGCTGTCGACCTCGAAGGCAACAACAGCAACTACGCCTTCATCGACGGACTGTTCTCGACAACCATCAACATGGTGAAAGCCGGTAAGCTCGACGAAGCCGCCATCCTCGACGAATACAGCCGTTTGATGGACATCGTCGACTTCAACATCAAGAAATACACCGAAGAAGCCAACGAGAAACTCCTCACCAGCTACCAGGCCACAAAGGGTAACCTCGAACTCGGTGTGCAACCTTACGCCAACTGCGAAGACCTCGTCCGCATCTATCAGAAGAAGTTCGACGCCGAACCTGATAACATCGAGCTCCTCAACAAGATAGCCACAGTGCTCTCAGCAAGAAACTGCGACAAGAGCGACCTCTACTTGGCAGTGGCTATAAAGCTGCACAAGCTCAACCCATCGCCTGAGTCAGCATATTTCATCGGCAAGCGTTACCTCGCCGACCAGGAATACAGCAAGGCCGTGAGCTACCTCCTCGAGGCAACAAAGTCGGAGGATGTCAAGTCGGCACAGCAGGCTTACAAATACCTCGCACAGATCATGCTTAAGGAAGGCAGAGGCGAACAAGGCCGTATCTATGCAAGAAAAGCCATCGAGCTCGACAGAACCGACGGCGAGCCATACATGATTATCGGTTACCTCTACGCTTCAGCAGGTAAGGACTGCAACGTTAACCCACTCCACGCAAAGGCAGTGTACTGGGCAGCAGTCGACCAGTTTGTGAAAGCCAAGACCGTCGACCCATCGATCGCAGCCAAGGCCAACGAGATGATCCGCGACTACTCGAAGATGTTCCCGACCTCAGAAGACGCTTTCTTCTACAACGTGTTCGAAGGCGACGACTATCAGGTGGAATGCTGGATTAACGAGACAACAAAAGCTAGATTCTCGAATAATTGAAACGACTAGTCTATATAGTACTGGAAATCAACATCATAGCACATCTTGTTATGATGTTGTTTTCTTGTGAAAACTCGATGAAGGACGTCAAGCAGTTCATCGACTACGACACCATTTCAGGTCTGATGGCCTACGACGTGGTCATAGAGCGTAGCGACTCGGGCATGCTCGTGGCGAAGCTCTCGGCTCCGGTGATGCGCAGTCTCGAAGTCGACAACGCCGACAGCTCGATGCTTGAGTTTCCTAAGGGTTTCACAGCCTATATGTTCGACATAGGCGACACTACCCCCACCTCCATGATTCGCGGCGACTACGGCGTGAATTTCGAGAAAAAAGAACTCGTGATAGCACGTCATAACGTGGTGGTCACCAACATGAAGACACAGGAGACGCTGGAGACGGAGACGCTTTTCTGGGATCAGAGAAAAAAGAAGATTTATACGAGTAATTTTGTCAAGATTTCGAGTCCCGACAAGATTATTTTCGGCGACAGCCTGACGGCTAATGAAGACTTCTCGCGACGCGAGATTTTCGGCATCAGGGCTACTATTGAGGTTGATGAAGATGAGTAACTGGCTTGTTATCATAATATCACTTTTCGCTTCGGCGCTCTTCTCGGGCGTCGAGATATCTTTTGTCAGCTCAAACCGCTTGAAACTTGAGCTCGACCTGAAGAAAAAACGCTTCTCGGCCAAGCTCATCAACCATTTTGTAAGACATCAGTCGCAGTTTATGGGCTGCATCCTCATCGGCAACAACATCGCCAACGTAGTCTACGGCATCGCGATGGCCAAGTTGCTGGGATACCCGATACGCCAGATACTCCCCGAAGCCATCAACAACGAATTCGTGGTTTTGCTTTGCCAGACCATCATCTCCACCCTGCTGGTGCTGCTCGTGGCGGAGTTCATCCCCAAGACGCTCAGCCGCCTCAACCCTAACGGCCTCATGAAGACAATGGCTCTCCCGATGATGGTGTTGTATATCATCCTTTACCCATTGATATTCATATACATAGGCATCTCAGAACTCATCATAAAATATATCTTCAGGATGAAAATCGCGCCTGAGGATTACAAGCTCACTCCTGTCGACTTGAACGACTATCTCAAGGAATATGCCGACCCTAACGAGGAGGATGAGGACATCCAGCAAGGCATTGAATTATTTCAAAACGCCCTTGATTTTCAGACTGTTAAGCTTCGCGAATGCATGCAGCCGCGTAATGAGATTCAAGCTATCGAGATCAACGAGAGCATGGACGAGGTGAAGAAGGTCTTCGAGGAGACGAAACACTCGAAAATCCTAGTGTACGAAGGCAATATCGACAATATCATCGGTTATATCCATATCAACGATTTGCTCCTTGGCGGAGATGATATCAGAAAAATTATCCGTCAGATTGAGTTTTATCCTGAGACCTACGGTGCGCAGGAGCTTTTGCAGCGTCTTTCGAAGAAACGCCAGAGCATAGCGGTGGTCGTCGATGAGTTCGGCGGCACGGCAGGTATCATCACTACGGAAGACCTTGTGGAAGAGATTTTCGGAGAAATTGAAGACGAATACGACGAGGAAGACGACATCGAGAAGACAATCAACGAAAACGACAGGATTTTCTCGGCACGATTGGAAATTGACTACTTAAACAAGGCTTACAAATACGATTTCCCGGAGTCGGACGACTATGAGACGCTGGCGGGTTATATCATTCATTATCATGAAAGTATTCCGCAAACAGGCGAAGAAATAGCCATCGGAAACTATCTTTTCAAGATCATTAAGGCCTCCGAGACCAAGTTGGAGGAAGTGGAAATCAAGAATAATCAATGAGTTAGCATATTTTTTATAAAAATGTTGTAGGTATTGACATTTTTCGTAAATTTGCAGGCTCAAAATTAATGTAAGAAAATAAATAAAAATAAATAGAATAAACTATGGCAGCAATTGGAAGAATCAGACAACACTATGGTATCTTAGTGATTATCATTGGTTTAGCTCTTTTGGCTTTTGTTTTAGGTGACTTGATGAAGAGTTCAGGTTCAAGAAGAGCCACCGACGTGGCAGTGGTGAACGGCGAGAAAGTCACTTATCAGGACTATGAGAATAAAGTTCAGCAGGTGGTGAACTATCAGAAGAGCATCAACAAGAACCTCACACGTGATGACGAGTTCAACATCCGTAACAGCGTTCTTAACGAGATGATTAGAGACATCATCATGAAGAAAGAGTACAAAGCATTGGGTCTCACAGTCACAAACGACGAGCTTATGGACTTGATCGTTGGCGACAACCCTAACCAATACGTCGTCAGAAACTTCTCGGATGCCAATGGCAACTTCGACAAAGAAAGCCTGATGCAGACTCTCGAGCACTTCTACGAGATGCCTGTCGAGTTCCAGGAGTGGTGGCTTAACCTCGAAAACTACATCTCAGAAGAGAGAATCAACGAGAAATACCAGAGCCTCCTTGCTCACTGCTACTATCTGCCTAAGAAATTGGCCGACAGATACAACGACAACAAGAACCTCAAGAGAGAAGCCGAGGCTTACGTGGTTCGCTATGTTTCTATCCCTGACTCAACAGTGGTCGTGACAGAAGCCGATCAGAAAGCATACTACGACAAGTACTACAAGAAATATCCTACCGACGAGTTGCGTGGCATCGACTACGTGATCTTCGAGGTGAAGCCTTCAGAGGCCGACAGAGAGACAGCAAGAAAGTATATCGAAGACCTGAAGCCTGAGTTTGCTGAGACAACAACTCTCAAGAGCTTTGTCAACTACCTCTCCGACACCGACGCTCCTTTCGACAGCACATGGATGAAGGCATCGGAATATCCTGTCGAGCTTGAGGAAGCCATCGCTAACAACGAGGTCGGCTACGTCTTCGGACCATACGAGAACAACGGCGCATTCAACGCTGCAAGAATCCTTGGTAAAGAGATGCGTAACGACACATTGTGGGCTTCAGTGGCTATCATCAAACGTGAGATCACAGCTGGTGATGAGACCGACAGAGCAGTGTTCGCCGAGGTGAACAGATTCGTCACCGAGAACAAGACAGCTGAGGAGTTCAACAACGCAGTCGAGACATTAGGCCTCAACAAGCGTACTTATCAGTCACTCAGAAAGACCACCAACCGCATCGCAGGTATCAACTACTCACGCGAGATCGTCCGCTGGGCATTCCAGGATGACGTGAAGGTTGGCGACATCTCAAAGGTGTTCCCTATCGAAAACATGTACGTTGTGGCAGTTCTCACCAAGATTGTTCCTGAAGGATTCACACCTTACGAGGAGCTCATCAAGAACCACACAACTCAGATCATGAAGGAGAAGAAAGGTCAGATGATTGCTGAAAAAGCCAAGGCTTACGGCAACGACTACGACAAGATGATCGAAGAGCTCAACGGCGAGAAGATCGACGTCACCGACATCTCTTACGACAACCGCGGCTTCGGTAGCCTTGGTGTTGAAGAAAGAATTGGCGGCACAGCACTCGGCATGAAGGAAGGCGTGTTCTCAAAGCCTATCGAAGGCGGTAACGCATTCGCCATCGTGAAGGTCACCAAGACCACTCCTGCTGGCGAGACCGACTACAACACACTGCGTATAAACGGCAAGGCCACCTACACCAACACAGTGACCAACAACGCCTACAACGCATTGTTTGAGAACGCCAAGATCGTGAACAACGGAATTTTATTCTACTAATTCCTTTTTCACAAAAAAATTAAAGGGGTGAATGAACATTCGCCCCTTTTTTGTATATTTGCCATTGATTTAAAATCGTAATAAACTATGTTCTACTACCTCTTTCAATATCTTAAAACGTTAGGTTTTCCGGGTGCCGGCGTCTTCACTTACGTCACCTTCCGCGCAGTGGCGGCCGCCATCGTGGCTCTCGTCGTGTCGGTAATCTTCGGTAAGTATTTCATCAGAAGGATGCAAAGGAAGAAGATCTACGAAAACCAGCGTAAAGGCTTAACCGACAGCGCAATAGAGGTCAGTGAGGAAGATTTGAAGATGCAGCAGGAGAACCAGGCGTTTTTCGATTCACTGTCTCCGGAGGAACAGAAACTGCCGAAGTCGCAGCTCGAGAAGTCGAAAGACCCTTATAATATAGGTAAAAAGAACGTCCCGACATTCGGTGGCGTCATCATAATATTCGCGATATTGCTGTCGTGCCTGTTCGTCGGAAAGATTCACAACATCTATCTCATCCTGATGATCATCACCACGATAATCCTAGGCACGCTGGGCTTTATCGACGATTATATCAAGACTTTCAAGGGCAACAAAGACGGATTAAAGAAATGGCAGAAGCTTGCCGGACAGATCTTCATCGGTCTCGTCGTCGGCCTCACGCTGCGTTTCCATCCTGCCGTAGTGGTCAACGAGTCGGTGAAGACGCGTATCGAAGACAACAAAGAGATTGTGGTGAAGTCGCCTGATGTGAAGTCGACACGTACCACTATACCTTTCTTTAAGAACTACAACTTCAACTATGCCGACCTGTTCAGCTGGGCCGGCGACCAGTGGAAATACCGTTTCGGCTGGATTTTCTTCGTGTTTTTCACGGCTTTCATCGTGGCGGCAGTGTCGAACGGCTCGAACCTCAACGACGGCTTGGACGGCATGGCGGCGGGCAACTCGGCGATAATCGGGTTGGCGTTGGCTGTGTTTGCCTATATCTCCAGTAATGCCGTGATGGCAGGGCACCTCAACCTTATGTTCGTGCCCGGCAGTGAGGAGGTGGTGGTGTTTCTCGCGGCCTTCGTCGGCGCCTTGATAGGATATCTGTGGTATAACTCCTTCCCTGCCCAGATCTTCATGGGCGACACTGGCAGTCTGACCATAGGCGGCATCATTGCGGTGACGGCCATCATCATCCACAAAGAGCTGTTGCTGATTATACTCTGCGGAATGTTTATCTTCGAGATGGTGGCGAACCTCGACACCAACATCTTCATCAGGCGTGGCAAGAAGAGCCGTATGTTTAAATGCGCGCCGGCGCACGACCATTTCCGTACCTCTTACAGGTTCTTCAAGAACAGATGGGGCAACGCGAAGGTGGCGTTCAAGGGCAACGGCATACTACAGCACGAGGTGAAGATCACCATCCGTTTCTGGATCGTGACGATACTGTTAGCTGCGTTGTCGCTGATGACGTTAAAAATCAGATAATCAATTACTTAGCACATCTCAAGCACCGCGTCGGTGACGTACTTCAGCTGTTCGTCGGTGAACTCGGTGTGGATTGGGAGAGCCATCACATGGTCGCAGAGATACTCGCAGACCGGGAAGTCGCCTTTCTTATAGCGCGGGTCGGCGTAGGCTTTCTGCATGTGAAGCGCCACAGGGTAGTAGATGGCGCAGGCTATGCCTTTCGACTGCAGATGCTCCATCACCTTGGCACGGTCTAAGTCCTTGAGTACCACCACATATTGGTGATAAACATGGTCGGTAAACGGAGCCGTCTTCGGTGTGACGATCTTGTCGGTCTGGGCAAAGGCCTTCTCGTAGTAGGCCGCTGCATACTGACGTGCCTTGATATATTCGTCGAGATGTTTCAGTTTGATGTCGAGAACGGCCGCCTGGATGGCATCGAGACGTGAGTTAACTCCCACATAATCATGATAATAGCGCACTTTCATGCCGTGGTTGACAACCACACGCATCATGTCGGCGAGGTTGTCGTCGTTGGTGAAGATAGCGCCACCGTCGCCATAGCATCCGAGGTTCTTCGAAGGGAAGAACGAGGTGCAGCCGATGTTGCCGATGGTTCCCGACTTCTTCACGGTGCCGTCTTTGAAGGTGTAGTTGGCACCGATGGCCTGTGCATCGTCCTCGACGACGTACAGGTTATGGCGTTTGGCGATGTCCATGATGGCATCCATGTTGGCGCACTGACCGAAGAGATGCACAGGCACGATTGCCTTGGTGCGCGGGGTGATGGCACGCTCAACAGCCTCAGGGTCAATACAATAGGTATCCATGTCGACGTCGACAACCACAGGAGTGAGGCGCAGCAAGGCAACCACCTCTGCAGTTGCAATGAAAGTGAATGACGTCGTGATGACCTCGTCGCCCGGCTTCAGGCCGAGACCCATCATTGCAACCTGCAGAGCATCGGTGCCGTTGGCGCATGGTATCACGTGTTTCACATTCAGATATGCCTGTAAATCTTCTTGGAATTTCTGGACAAAAGGACCGCCGATGAAGCCGCCCGTCGATAAAATCTGCTGAATGGAAGCGTCCACTTCAGCTTTGATTTTGTTGTATTGACCAACGAGGTCAACCATTGGAATTTTCATCATTTTTTCAGTTTTAAAGCTGCAAATTTATAAAAAAAACGGTCGCAATGACGACTTTAATTAATTTTTTCAAAAAAATGTTTTTCATATCAAAAAAAGTTGTAATTTTGCAGTCCGTTTTGTAGAAGGAAATAAGAACAAATAAAATATTAGAAAAATGTCAAGAATTTGTCAGATTACAGGTAAGAAGGTCATCAGTGGAAACAACGTTTCTCACTCAAACAAGAAGACCAAGAGAACATTCCAGCCTAACTTGAAGATCAAGAGATTCTTCGTTCCGGAGTGGAATGAATGGGTTGTTTTGAAAGTTTCTGCAGCAGGTTTGCGCACCATCGACAAGAAGGGTGTTTACCAGGCAATGGTTGACGCAGCAAAGGATGGTAACCTTAACCGCTGGTAAGATATGAAATTTTAAAAAGAAGCCGTCTGCATCAAGGCGGCTTTTTTTATTAGTAATGTACTAACGCTCACTGATTTGCGTTATATTTGAATGAGATTCCTCACTGCGTTCGGAATGACAATTTGCCATGAGGTTTAAGTGGTTGATTATCATATTATTACTCCTTCCAACTTTTGTCTTTGGACAAAAGAAAGAAGGCGTTTTATATGGAAAGATCACCGACGACGACGGCAAAGCCGTTGAACTCGTCAACGTGGCAGTGCAAAACACGCCCTACGGCGTAGTCTCCGACTCACGCGGCGGCTACACCCTCACCCTACCCGCCGACACTACACTCAACGTGGTGTTTTCATTCGTCGGATACGAGGAAGTGAAACTCGAAGTCCGTCTGAAGCCCGAAGAACGCCGCAAACACGATGTGAAGATGACGGTCGTCTCGACCATGCTACCCGAGATGACAGTGCACGACCAGTCGATAAAATCCACTACGATAACCCGACTCGACGCACGTGAGACAGTACTGCTGCCATCAGCAGGAGCAGGCGGCGTGGAAGACCTGGTGAAGACCCTCGCCGGCGTGAGCTCGACCAACGAACTCAGCTCACAATATAACGTGCGCGGCGGTAACTTCGACGAAAACCTCATCTACGTCAACGGAATCGAGATATACAAGCCGTTCCTCGTCGGCTCAGGACAACAGGAAGGTCTCAGCTTCATCAACTCGCGACTCGTGTCTAACATCGACTTCTCAGCTGGCGGATTCTCGTCGGAATACGGCGACAAGCTCTCATCAGTGCTTGACATCACCTACAAGAAGCCTACTATTACAGCTAGCTCATTGATGCTCAGTCTCTTAGGAGCCGAGGCCCATACTGAAGGCATGGCATTCAAAGGCAAGATGAGCTACCTCATCGGAGCACGTTACAAAAACACTCAGTACCTCCTCGGCAAGATGGACACCAAGGGCGACTACAAGCCGAACTTCGCTGACGTTCAAGGACTTATCACCTACAACGTGTCGTCACGATTCGAGATCACAGCCCTCGGATATTACTCCCGCAACAGCTACCTCATGGTGCCGACCACACGCACAACCGACTTCGGAAACCTGCAGGCCTCGTACCGACTGAAGATTTATTTCGACGGACAGGAGCTGAGCCGTTACACTACCGGACTCGGTGCCATCTCGTTAAATTTCAGTCCGAACGAGGACCTGAACCTCAAACTCATCGGGTCGGCCTATTCGGCAGTGGAATCGGAGACTTACGACATCCAGGGACAGTATTGGATCGGACTTCTTGAGACAAATCCAGGCAACGAGCAGCAAGGCAATGTCATTGCTAATCAAGGAGTTGGAACATACATCGAGCATGCGCGCAACTCATTCTACTCGCGTGTGTTCAACCTCGACCACAAAGGCGCTTACAAATACAACGACAACACCCTTAAATGGGGCTTGCGCTACCAGCATCAGCTGTTCGACGACATCATCAACGAGTGGGACATGGTCGACTCGGCGGGATACACCCAGCCGCACATCGTCGACTCCATCCTCAACCCAAGCAACCCGATGCAGACGCCACTCGAGTTGAAGAACGTTGCTAAAGGCCATAACGAGCTGCAAATCAATAACATAGACGGATATCTCCAAAATTCTTGGCAGTTTGAAAACGAAAAAGGCGACATCTGGGTGCTGACGGCTGGACTGCGTGCCAACTACTGGGGCTACAACGGCAAGGTCAACGTGAGTCCACGTGCAGGCATCGCTTTACAGCCTAATAAGCATCCCGACATGACGTTCCGTCTCTCGGGCGGAGTCTACGTGCAGCCGCCATTTTACAGGGAGTTACGAATGTTTGACGGCAGCTTGGTGAGCAAAGACATGGCCTCGGTACAGAAGTCGTATCAGGTGGTTTTAGGTCACGAATACCGTTTCATGGCTTGGGATCGCCCGTTTGTGCTGACAAGCGAGCTTTACTACAAATATCTAAAAGACATCATCCCTTATCAGGTCGACAACATCCGAATCAGGTATTACGCCGACCAGAAAGCGACGGGTTATGCCTACGGCTTCGACATGAAGATCAACGGTGAGTTTGTGAAAGGCATCGACAGCTGGGCGTCAATGTCGGTGATGCGAACAGCTGAAAACATTCAGTATTTCATCGGTCCCGACGGCAAGATATTGTCGCAGACCGACATCCACAACGGAGCCGAGTATGTGCGCGACACCATAATATCGGGCATCCCGCGTCCGTCGGATCAGCGCATCAACTTCGCCATCTTCTTCCAGGATTACCTCCCGATGATTCCGTCGTTTAAGGTCAACCTAAAGCTCATCTTCGGTACTGGACTGCCGTTTGGACCATCAGAAGGTGAGCGTTACCAGCAGAAAAACAGGATGTCGCCGTATCGTCGTGTCGACCTTGGATTCAGCAAGCAGCTCATAGGCGACGAGACCTCGTTCCGCAACCCGCGGAATCCGCTGAATTACATCAGAAACTGCTGGATAAGCCTCGAGGTGTTCAACCTCCTCGGCGTGAACAATGTAAGTTCGTACATGTGGGTCACCGACGTGTACAACATACAGTATGCCGTACCTAACTATCTGACTAACAGACAGTTAAATCTTAAACTAATCTTAGAATTCTAGAGTTTTATTTCCACAGGCTTAATCATATTCTCCGGTTGGAGAATCCAGTCAAGCTGCTCCTTGGTGAGGATGCCGTGTTCGAGCACCATGGCGAGATGTATCGAGCAAGGATAGGCGTCGTTGGTCGACTGTGAGGCGTTGACGTGCCCGAGAAGGTCACTTTCAATACGGAATTCTTCTGTCTCCATATACAATCTCTTCTTATCCAAATTATCAACTTGCAAAGTTACGATTGAAATTTGAAATGAAAGAGAAAAAAGTAAAATAATTTACTGTAATATAGTTTACAAACATGATCTTTCTTAAAAAAAATATAGCATTTATGTTTTTCATATTCAAAAAACGTTTATCTTTGCCATTGATATTCAATAATTAATAAATCAACATAAATAATTATTGCCATGAAAAAAACTATTTTTGCTTTAATATTGATGCTTGTAGTACTAAGCATTGCGAGTGTATCATGTAAAAAAAGCGGCGCTGCTTCGGGTTCAGGTGGCTCGACCGGTTGCACTGATCCAAGCGGTACGGTCACAGCAAACATCAGAAATGATGGTGGTTCTCTAAGTATATTAGGCGGTAATATGACCATGACTTCCGCTAATAATTTCGTGTTTGTCACTCAATACGGTCATGTTAGAACATTTGTACATCTGGGCGCTGTCGACGGACTCGGATGTATCACCAGCATACCTACATCAGGTTGGAGCAATGAGGTAGCTGTCAAGCCGAACAACGGTTATATCGTAATGGATATCAGTACAGAAGGTACGATAAGATATGCTCGTATCTACGTCACCCGTTATATCTTGAGTACGTTTGACGAGATACTCGGCGCTGAAGTCAAGTATCAGGACGATTGGCTCACGTATCCTACTGTTATCACAAGCGAAGTTACAGATATCACACAAACTACGGCGGTAGGCGGCGGTTATGTTTACGCTCCTGGTGTCACTGTTTCAGAAAGAGGCATCTGCTGGAGCAACTTGCATGACCCGACCGTCAGCGATTATCATACCTCCACAACGCAAAACCTTGATAATTACACACTTACAATGACAGGTCTTCAAAAGGCGACTACCTATATGGTAAAAGCATACATAAGGACTAATACTTTTGGTGTGGTTTACGGCGAAACAGTGTACTTCGGAACAATGAGCGATCCTACGGTTCCTGCAGTAAAGACAAAACAAGTGTCTAATATCACTCCAAACTCCGCAATTTGTTTGGCCTCTGTCGATAGTGACAGCGGAAGTCCCGTCTTTGAACGCGGTGTATGCTGGAACACTACAGGCGAACCGACCATCAACGACATGCATCAGTCTAATGGTACTGGAGTCGGAGAGTATACTGTTGAAATGACAGGTTTGACGGGAGGCACGACTTATTATGTCAGAGCTTACGCGAAAAATAGTCTGGGAGTCGGCTATGATGGAGTTATTAGTTTCACCACATCACACGAATGGGCAAATGGCATGTTGCCTGGTGAGTTCTCGGTAAGTGAGACCAAACGCGTGAAATTCTCACAAGGCAACCTGCAGTATCAGGCATCAACCAACACATTCCGTTTTGCTTATAATCAAAATGATTGCATCGGAGAAGACAACTCTCATATCTCATCATCGTACAACGGATGGATTGACTTGTTCGGATGGGGCACCAGCGGATGGAACAACGGTAATGTGTTTTATCAGCCATACAGCTCCGATAATGTCAATGGATCTTGGTATGGTCCGGTCGGCACTTATTCTTTGGTCGACGAATATGCCAACAGCGACTGGGGCATTTACAACAGCATCAGCAATGGCGGACACTCGGCAGGAATGTGGCGCACTTTGACTCAAGACGAAATGCGTTATCTTTTATATGACCGCACAACAACTTACGGAATCCGTTTCGCTGAGGCGTGCGTTAATGGCGTTAATGGCGTTGTTCTCCTACCTGACAACTGGAATCCGAGCATTTACAGCTTACAGGGTCCCAATGGCGGACAGTATTGGTATAATGAAATTAGCTTAGCCGATTGGCCGACACTTGAAATGGCCGGTGCAGTATTCTTGCCTGCTGCAGGTTTTAGAAACGGCACCAATGTCGGCGAATTGAACAACGAATGCAGCTATTGGACGGCAACTTATTATGATTGGGACAGTGAAGCAAAGGCATACTATACTTATTTCGTCAATGGCGACTATTGGTGGTCAAAAGGTGATTTGAGATGTGTAGGACACAGCGTCCGACTCGTTCATAATGTGAACTAAAATAATTGGGGGATTTATTTCCCCCAATTTTCTCTATCCAAACTACGATATTGTATCGCTTCGGCGAGATGTTCCGGCTTGATGTCTTCAGATCCGGCGAGGTCGGCTATTGTGCGTGAGACCTTGAGGATCCTATCTCTTGCGCGAGCCGAGAGTCCGAGGCGTTCCATGGCATTTTTCAGCAAAAGTCCGCATTGCTCGTCGAGGTCACAATATTTCTGAATCATCTTGGCAGTCATCTGCGCATTACAGTGGATTCCGGGCACGTCGGCAAAACGCTGCACCTGAATCATGCGGGCTTCGATGACCCTTTCGCGCACGTCGGCACTCTTCTCACCGGGCTTTTTTTGTGCCAGCTCCTCGTATGGAATCGGGAATGTCTCGATATGCAGGTCAATGCGGTCAAGCAAAGGACCTGAAATCCTTGAGAGATACATCTCCACCTGTCCAGGCTTGCATGTGCATTCCTTCGTCGGGTGGTTGTAGTAGCCACACGGACAAGGATTCATCGCTGCCACGAGCATGAAATTCGCTGGAAACTCCACTGTCTGCTTAGCTCGGGCAATAGTTACTTGCCTATCTTCCATTGGCTGACGCAAAACTTCTAGTACCTGTCTTTTGAATTCCGGCAGTTCGTCGAGAAAAAGCACTCCGTTGTGGGCTAATGAGATTTCCCCGGGCTGAGGATAGGTGCCACCGCCCACTAAGCCGACGTACGACGTGGTGTGATGCGGACTTCGGAACGGCCGTGTACGCATCAGCGAGACGCCGTGACCCAGCATCCCGACAACGGAATGAATCTTCGTCGTCTCAAGCGATTCTTTCAGCGTCATTGGAGGCAAAATTGTAGGTAAACGCTTGGCTAACATTGTCTTACCCGATCCTGGCGGGCCTATGAGAATCACGTTATGGGATCCCGCGGAAGCTACTTCCAGAGCCCTCTTGATATTTTCTTGCCCGCGCACGTCAGCGAAGTCGAGCTCGTAGAAATCAGATTTCTCTTCAGCTTCAAGGTCCAGTTTTGTAGGCTCGATATGATGGAAACCATTGAAAAAGTTGATGACGTCCATCAGCGTCTCGACGCCGTAAACCCCAATATCTTCAACCACCGCCGCCTCGTTCGCATTGGCTTTCGGCACAACGACACCCTTGAATCCGTCTTCAGCCGCCTTGATGGCGATAGGCAGCGCTCCCTTGATCGGATTGATGCTGCCGTCGAGCGACAGCTCACCCATGATGACATATTTATCAAGCAAATCCACGCTCACTTGCTCCGAGGCGGCAAGGATGGCAATCGCGAGAGGTAGGTCATAACTCGAGCCTTCTTTTCTTATGTCAGCGGGGGCCATGTTTATCGTAATCTTCCGCTTTGGGTACTTTAACCCATTGTTATTCAATGCAGATTCAATCCTCTGCTGACTCTCTTTCACGGCGCTGTCGGGCAAGCCGACGAGAAAAAACTGCACGCCGCGGTCCATGTTGACCTCAATAGTTACAGTAATAGCATCAATGCCGTTTAAGGCACTTCCAAATGTTTTGACTAACATAAACTTCAGTTTTTAGTTAAAAAGTTTAAATATTATTTTCGGGGTTTATATTGCGATCGCTGGAAAACATCCTGATAATCAGTGGTTTTCATCAGGTTTTGCAGCGTTTCATCGTTGTTTGTCATGAATGAACGGACGATTTGCAACCCGATGTAATCGCCCAGTCGCGGCGCCGAAGCATCGCCAAACGGAGCGGTGAACGGACCGTCGTTGAACAGCATCCGTTTATTGTCTACGTTATTGGTATACAACATGTTATTGCCCACGACAGCTGCCCAGACAGCGCCTTCGTTATCCTGCGCCCACTCCATCTGCGGCGTGGAATAGCCAAGGATCACTGAGTCGGGCAAGGCAGGGTTCATCGCCTCGATGAAATAAAGCATCTTGCCCTGCGCGACCATCTCGTCGATTACGGTTTTCTGGTTGATACGGTTGCCAAAAGTGTAATAATAAAGCTCTTCGGCGATATCACGAGTCAAGTAAGCGGGCTGAAGGCGCCGCGACTGATATCGCGGAAAGCCGAGCTTATCATATATTAAGTCGTTGTTACTCAAGTAGAAATCCAAGCCAATCAAGGCACACTCGGCATCGATGCTGTGAGGCCTGTTGGAATAGATACCCGAGACATATGTGAAAGTCGGAGGCACATTGAAATCGGGATAATAATATCTGTAATGCTGATAAACGCCTTTTATCTCTTCAGAAACCTTATCGATATCGTGGAATGTCTCACACACTAACTCATTGATTTTCAGCATGAATGTATCGGTAACAAAGTCTTTCATGTAGCCGACTTCCTGCTCGCTCGGATCTTCAATCAAAAACGCCTCAAACTGCGGCAAAATTGCCCTGTATTCGGCTTCAAAATTGGCAGTGTCGAGGCCAAAAAGCACCTTATTAAACTCGACTACCTCCAACTTCTGAGGCTCCAGATTCCTGCAGTTTACATCAAGTTTTTTCTTGTATCCTGTTGATTTTGAACAAGATAGTAATAACACAGATGCAAATAAAAATCCGATTAATCCTTTAAATTTAAACATATACATTTCTGAATTTTTAATGGATGGACGCCGTCCATCCCTACTTTAAACTACTCTAAACTCTACACTCTCAACTCTAAACTAATACTTCCTTACCATCTCCAGTGCCGTTATCGCTGCCCTTTCAATGTTATTACCTCTGTCATTTCCAAAATTATACTTCTTCGACACCACGCCCTTCGGTCCAGCCACCGCGATCCACACTGTCCCGACAGGATTCTCTTCGGTGCCTCCGCCCGGTCCTGCAACGCCTGTTGTCGCCACTGCTATGTCAGTCTTCAACAACGCTCTCACGCCTATCGCCATCTGCTCCGCAACTTGTTGACTGACAACGGTATACTTCTCCACGTCATCGTGGCTCACGCCAAGCACCTCCTCCTTCACCGAGGTCGCATACGACACCACCGTTCCTTTGAAAACGTCGGAACTACCAGGGATAGCCGTGATCATCTTCGCTATCGTCCCGCCTGTACAACTCTCCGCACTCGCCAAAGTCAATCCTGCCGCCTTGAACTTCTCCAAAACCGCCTCAGCAATAGGCTTGTCGTCATATCCGAAGATATGCTCACCAATCAACTTCGTCAACTTATCTATCTCATTATCAATTGTTTGCTGCAAGAACTCACGATTCGGATGACGGCCTTCCAGACGCAATCTAACCATTCCATACTGCGGCAGATAAGCCAGCGACAAGAAGTCAGGCAAAGCATCTTCCCAGTCTTTGATCTTGTCGGCCAAAAACGACTCGCCAACTCCTGTCGTCATCACGACCTTATTAATATACGGCGTCACCTCGAAATGCTTCAACAGCTTCGGCAGGATCTCTTGCTCAAACACGTTTTTCATCTCAAAAGGCACGCCCGGCATCGAGATAAACACCGACTTACCCTTCTCAAACCACATGCAAGGCGCTGTGCCATAACGGTTTGGGATGTAGGTGCACGACTTCGGGATGTAAGCCTGTCCGCGGTTGCGCTCGGTCATCTGGTAGCCGCGCTTCGTGAAGATGCTCATCACGTTGTCGTAGGCATCCTGACAAAACACCAATTCCGTGCCGAAATACTTGCACAAGGTCGGTTTGGTGATGTCGTCGGCCGTAGGACCCAGACCTCCCGTCATGACGATGATGTCGACGTCGGAGCAGGCATCCAAGGCATCCACAATGTCACGTTCGCCATCGCCAATGGTTAAAGTGGATATCACTTCTATTCCATTGGTAGTCAATATATTACCAAGCCACGAAGCGTTGGTATTCACAACCTGCCCTATCAGCAACTCATCGCCGATGGAGATGAGCTTGGCCTTCACAAAATCGTTATCTCTCTTCATTTTTCAAAAAAATAAACAACATTTTTTGTCTTAAAACGTTACAAAATTAAACATTAATATTTTAGGTTATTCATTTTTTACAATTTTTAACACAACTTGCGAAAAAATGAGTACTTTTGTAAAAATTTTTTAACAATTGACTGGATATGAACACTAAACCCATTCCCGGATCACAGCTCGTCTTCAACAATGAGGGCGCAATATATCATTTGAATCTCTTTCCGGAGATGCTTGCCGACAATGTCATCTTGGTTGGCGACCCCGATCGCGTGGCTATGGTCTCGAGTCATTTCGATACCATCGAATATAAACGTCAAAACCGCGAACTGGTAACGCACACTGGTACTTACAAAGGCAAGCGCATCACGGCGCTGTCGACCGGCATGGGCACCGACAACATCGATATCGTGGTCAACGAACTCGACGCTGTGGCTAATATCGACTTCAAGACACGCACTCCGAAGAAGGAACACCGCGCGCTCAACCTCGTGCGACTGGGCACCTGCGGCGCCCTGCAGCCTGAGATTGGGGTGGAAGACAGCTACGTAGCCTCGCGTTTCGCCATCGGCTTGGACGGTCTCGCTTACTTCTACAAAGAACGTAACGAAGTGATTAACAAGGAGATGACCGACGCTTTCATCCGCGACATGAAGTACCCTACCGACCTCCCGAAGCCTTACATCGTGGAGTGCTCGAGCGAGCTCTTCGACCATCTCGCCAAGGGTTATCATCAGGGTATAACAGCTACGTCGCCAGGTTTCTACGGACCTCAAGGACGCTCACTTCGCCTCGAGCTCACCTATCCGCAAATCAACCCGGATATCGAGAAATTCAACTATAAAGGATGGAAAGTGTGTAACTTCGAGATGGAGTCGTCGGCATTGTTCAGCCTCGGTAAGATGCTGGGACACAACTGCTTAACCATCTGCGTGGCAATAGCCAACCGCGTCACGGAGAAGTTCTCCGCCGACTATCATCCATACGTCGAAAAGTTGATCGAAACGACCCTCGAAAGGTTATAAGACGTAGTCCTGCTGCTCGTCTTCGTGCTTCATCGAGATTAGACACTCGAGGTTGACGTCAACAACAGCCTCCTCGAAGAACGGAGCCGACGCCACGACATAACTTTCGTAGCCGAAAATCATAGAGCCGCCGTCAAAGGTGGCTTCTTTTTTTGATGCCACATTGTTGACAAACACCAACGGGCGCTCAGTCTTTAACACATTCTGTCTCAAGGTGTTACGACGCCGTCTCGGTACATCAACGCCACCTTTGACGGCGGCGATATTGATGATGACATCCGGAGCAAGCGGCATCAGCTCATCCATGCGGTTCTGCAGCAGAAACTCGTCATCATTAGTGTTTTCAAGGTCTTTGCCAATAGTGACAGCATATTTATGACAGCCAATCTGCAGCAGTTCATCGGCATCGGAAGGCTCGAAGACGCCGCGTTCAAAATCTTCTAAGTATTTCTTTTTGAATACTTTACGCTGGCCTTGGAACAGATAAACCGCCGCGTTGTACTTCCCTACCGGACAGCCCACGAGCAGGCCGACATTCTCGCATTTGGCTGCGATTTTATCTAAGGCTTTTTCGCATTTATCAATAAAACCTGGCGATTTGAACATCTCGGCAGAGCATATTCCGCTCACCGCGAGCTCAGGAAATATAACTAAAGTAGAGGCTTTAGCCTTGTGAGCCGCCTCTACTATTTTAGCTGTGTTGCCTTCGATATCGCCAGCAACACTGGCAATCTGCGCTAAAGTGATCTTCATCAGAACAAGAATCCTACCTCAAGACACAAATTGCTCATCGTGTACTTGTCGCTGCTCATCTTCATCATCGTCGAGAAGGTGTTGTCGTATGACAGCATCACCTGGAAAGTGCTGTGAGTCATCACCGACATTTCCATTCCGAGATGCAGGATAAACGAGCTGCAGACAGAGCGATATTTATGCTGTGAGTCGCCTTTTTCGTTATCACTTGCGTGAATGTTCAAACCATAGCCGATTTCTCCGAAAACGCTGAATTTATCGGCAAAAGTCTCGGTTTTCATCTTCAAAAGGAAAGGAACCTGAAGATATGTATTGCTGACTGTCCTCTTGCTTTCTACGTTAAGTGTGTCGGTAGCCCTATAACTCATATTGCTGCCAATGATGTTGAATCCAGTGGTAAAACCGTAGTTTTCACCGAAATATTTGATGCCGGTGAAGCCGAATTTGTAGCATAAACCAGGATCTTTGCTTGTTACGTTATCAGCATTTGTCGACAAAAACGATGCGCCTAAACCGCCTTTTAAACCTAATTGATACTCAAAACGTTGTGCGTTAGCCGCAAATGAAACAATCATCGCGAGGAGCAGAATGTAAAATTTCTTTTTCATATTTGTGTTATAGTTTAATAATTTTAAATATCTTTGCAAAAATAATAAAAATTTGATAACACAGAAAACATCGATGAAAAAATTAATATTTGTCTTAATATTTTTTCTTTTCACCATCCTTTCGAAAGCGCAGGATTTCGGTGTTTCTCTGGGAGCAAAAGTCGGTTATCAGACCACAAAACTGTCGGCCGCAAGAGTCGATATCGACGCCGATTTGTCTGAACACATGCTGATTGACGGCTTCGGCCGTATCGTCATCAGCAATTTCATCATACAGCCGGAAATCATGCTGTTCAAAACTTCGCAGATTTTCGACCTTACAGGAACCGATGCTACACATCTGAACATAAGCGTCGAGGCTAAGCAGAAAAAACTGGCGTTTCCGATGATGTGCGGTTATCAGATTTTTGAGAGACCGTTGTTCAAGGTGAGGGCTATGGGCGGCTTGGTGATGTATTACCTCGTCGACGAGACCAACCAGAACACTTATAACAACCAAAGTCTTGATATTCAAGCTAATAAGCAAAGCTGGGGCGGTATAATGGACATTGGCGTCGACGTTTTGATGTTCACCTTCGACTTCAGCTACAGCTTCGGAATGTCGAACATCTTTGAAAGAGAATTTTTGGAGATCGGCGGTCAGTATTACATAATGGAAAACTCACGGCAGAACTTTTTCACTCTCACCGTGGGCATTAAGTTGTTTAACTACGAATATAACCACAAATAAATGTCGATAGATAAGATACCGAATGCGTTTTTCGCAAGAAACCGTAAGAACTTCGCCTCGATGATGACGAAGAATGCCATCGCTGTGTTCACGGCCAACGAGGAGATGCCGCGCAACGGCGACCAGTGCTATCCTTTCCGTCAGAATTCCGATTTCTTCTATCTTACGGGAATCGACCGTGAAGGCGCTTTTCTCATCCTCTATCCCGACCATCCGAAACCCGAAATGCGCGAGATTCTGTTTATCGAGCCCTACAGCGAGACGAAAGCCATCTGGCGAGGCGAGATGCTCGACGCAAAACAGGCAAAAGAACTCTCGGGTTGCCAAAACGTGATGTACGCCGACAGTTTCAACGATGTTCTTAAAGAATTGATACTCAACAGTTCAAAAGTGTATCTCAACCTTTATGAATACTCACGTTTCGAGACGAAGGTGGTGACGATTCAAGACCGTTTCGTAAAAGAGATAAAAGAAAAATATCCGCTGCATACCTTCGATCGCTCGGCACCTATCTTGAATAAGCTTCGCAAGATTAAATCGAAAGAGGAAATTGAGATCATAAAACACGCATGCGACATCACCGGAAAGGCGTTCTTGCATTGCTTAAAGACAGTAAAACCTGGACGTTACGAATACGAGATGCAGGCCGAGATGGAATACATCTTCAAAATGAACAACGCCTCGGGTCATGCCTTCCACCCTATCGTCGCCGGCGGCAAAAACGCCTGCTGTCTGCACTATTCTAAGAACGATAGCATATTGAACGACAACGAGTTACTGCTTTTCGACATGGGTTGCGAATACATGAATTACGCATCAGATCTGAGCAGGACCATCCCGATCAACGGCAAGTTCACGCCACGTCAAAGAGAGTGTTATGAGGCGGTTTTGAGGGTGAAAAAAGAGATAACCAAGCTGTATAAAGTCGGCGGCACGATTGACAAAATCAACCAGACGACCTACCAGCTGATGGAAAAAGAGATGATAAAACTCGGCTTATTCACTCAGCAAGACGTTGACAATCAAGACCCTGCGAATCCGCTGTACCGCAAATATCTCATGCACGGCATGGCGCATCACATCGGCTTGGACTGCCACGACAACCTCGACAAATACGAGCCTTTCGCTCCGGGAATGATACTCTCGTGCGAACCCGGCCTCTACATCCGCGAGGAAGGCATTGGAATTCGTCTCGAAGATGATATCTTAATCACTGATAATGAGCCAGTTAACTTGTTTGGTGACCTGGCAATTGAAATTGAAGAAATAACAAAATAAATTATATCATGAAAAAAGCATTATTTATCGTAGCCCTCGTCGCTACAGCATTTTGCGCCAACGCGCAGGTAAACATTCAGGAACAGTACGACTTTAACCGCGAACATCTCACCACAACCCTTGAAATGTTCAAGATGGATGACTGGGGAAGCACCTTCTTCTTCACCGATATCTATCACCCCGACAAACTCAACGGTCCTACAGGTTATTACACCGAGATCGCCCGCGGCCTCAACTTCTGGCAGAACACCAAGCTCGGAGCTTTGAGCGCCCATGTTGAGTGGAACGGCGGACAATTCGCAAGCAACGCATGGCTCTTCGGCGCCGAGTATCTGCTGCATTCAAAGGATTACAGATACACCTTGACACTCGAGGTGTTGTACAAACGCATCAGCGGCCAGAAAGATCTCGACAAGATGGACCCTGCCGTGCGTCCTTGGGATAAGGTCAGCGATGTGCCGCTGCAGTTCACCATCGTGTGGGGATGCGCCGACATCTTCGGAGCTAAAGGTCTGACATTCAGCGGTTTCGCCGATTTCTGGTGGGAAAACTGCGCATGGACCGACCCGGAAGGCAACACCACAAAAACCAGTTGCGTCTTCATCAGCGAGCCACAGCTCTGGTACAACATCGGCAGTCTCTTCGGATGCCCTAACCTCAACATCGGCGGCGAGGTTGAGTTTGCTTATAACTTCGCAGGCGGCTGGCGCAGCGACCTCGAATTCCACAAGAACAAAGGTCTGACAGTGGCTCCTGCAGCAGGTATCAAATGGAACTTCTAATATGGAAATAACTGAAAAAGATAAGGAATTCATGCGTGAGGCCATACGTCTGGCCGACGAGAGCGTCAAACAAGGCGGCGGTCCTTTCGGTGCCGTTATAGTGAAAGACGGCGAGATAATTGCCGGCAACTCCAACTCAGTGACCCTCGATAACGACCCGACGGCGCATGCTGAAGTCAACACCATCCGCAGAGCCTGCCATAAACTTGGCACCTTCGACCTCACGGGATGCACCATCTATACCTCATGCGAGCCTTGCCCGATGTGCCTCGGAGCCATCTACTGGGCACGCATCAGCAGGATTTTCTACGGAAACAACCGTAAAGACGCGCGCGACATCGACTTCGCCGACGACTTCATCTATGAGGAACTCGACCGTCCTATCGAAAAGCGTACCGTCCCGTTGATTCCGTTGCTTCGTAACGAAGCCCTGCGTTCATTCCGCCTTTGGTCGGAAAAGACTGATAAAATCGAATATTAAAATCAAAAATATAAAGCTATGTTTACAAAGGATTTTTATGTAAAAAACAGAGCTGCCCTGAAAAAGCTGATGAATAAAGGCATCGCGTTCTTTGTGGCCAACGACGAGGCATCGATGAACTACCCAGATAACACCTATCATTACCGTCAGGACAGCAACTTCGCATATTTCTTCGGATTGAACCATCCTGATTTGGTCGGCGTCATCGACTTCGAAAGCGGCGAGGAGATACTCTTCGGCCAGGAAGTCACCATTGACGACGTGATCTGGTGCGGTCCGCTGCCATCATTGCCTGAACAGGGCGAGATGATTGGCATCAAAGACTGCCGCGACATCAACCGTTTCCCGGAATATATCCGCGAACAGGTCGAGAAAGGCCGTATGATCCATATCACACCGACTTATCGTGGCGACACCACCATCAAGATCGCCAACTACATGGATATCGACGTCTACGAGGTTGAAAACTACGTCAGCCAGCTGCTCATCGAGGCCATAGTGAGTCTGCGCGAGATTAAGAGCGATATCGAGATCAAAGAGATGGAATATGCGGCAGATACTGCCTATTACATGCAGACCACAGCCATGAAGATGTGTAAGCCGGGTGTCATCGAACAGGAGATCAGCGGCACCATCGAAGGCATCGCCATCGCAAGAGGCGGCATAGTGTCGTTCCCTAACATCGTCAGCATGGACGGACAGACCCTGCACAACCACAACCACGGCAACGTGCTCAAGGAAGGCCGTATGATGGTGTGCGACTGCGGCGCTGAGACCGGCAACTACCTTGCCAGCGACTTCACCCGTACCACGCCTGTCGGCGGTAAGTTCAACAGCCGCCAGCGCGACGTCTATGAGATCGTGCTGAAGGCCAACACCACCGTGGCGAAGAACACCAAGCCAGGCATGCGCTATATGGAGATGCATAAGCTCGCGGCACGCACGCTCATCGAGGGCTTGCAAGGCATCGGACTCATGAAAGGCAACGTCGATGACGCGCTGGCGGCTGGCGCACACTATCTGTTCCAGCCACACGGCCTCGGCCACATGCTCGGCATGGACGTGCACGACATGGAAGGTCTCGGCGAAGTCAACGTGGGCTATAACAAAGAGACGCCACGCTCGACACAGCAGGGATTCAGCTGCCTCCGCTGCGGCAAGGTGCTGAAACCAGGCTTCGTGGTCACCGACGAGCCTGGAATATACTTCATCCCGACCTTGATCGACATCTGGAAAGCCGAAGGAAAACATAAGGATTTCATCAACTACGACAAACTCGAGACATTCAAAGACTTCGGCGGCATCCGCATCGAAGACGACCTCCTCATCACCGAGACAGGCAACAGAATCTTGGGCAAACCGATTCCGAAGACCGTCGCTGACATCGAGAAGACCTGCGCCGAACCCCGCGAATGGATTCGCATCCCTGGGATTTTCTAAAAATGTGACAAAAATTTTTAAAAAAGACTGACATTTTGTCATATTTTTGTATCTTTGCAGTCCGTTAAAGCAAAAATTCATTTAAGATGAAAATATCATATAATTGGCTTAAGCAGTACATTCAGTGCGATTTACCGGCTGAAGAATTGGGAAAAACGTTGACCGGGACTGGTCTCGAAGTTGAAGACATGACACGTTACGAGTCGGTGAAAGGCGGCTTGAAAGGCGTCGTCGTCGGAAAAGTGTTGACATGCATCGACCACCCGAACTCCGACCATCTTCACATCACCACCGTCGACGTGGGCGAAGCCGAGCCTCTGCATATAGTGTGCGGCGCTCCTAACGTGGCAGCCGGACAGAAGGTTTTAGTTGCAACAATAGGTTGCGAGCTGTGGAGCGGCGACGAGAGCTTCACCATCAAGAAAGGCAAGATCCGTGGCGAGGTGTCGGAAGGCATGATATGCGCCGAAGACGAGCTCCAACTCGGACCATCGCACGACGGCATCATGGTGCTCCCGGACAACTACGAAGTGGGCAAGCCTGCAGCGTCGTATTTCCATGTGGAACAAGACTTTACATACGAGATAGGCCTCACCGCCAACCGCTCGGATGCCACATCACATATCGGTTGCGACCGCGACATCGTGGCTGCCTTGAACCATAAAAACAACACACGTCAATATAAGATTGAGCGCCCATCGGTAGATGCTTTCAAGGTTGAAAACACCTCGAATAACATCGAAGTCATAGTGGAAGACACCAAGGACTGCCCACGATACAGCGGCGTCACCGTCAGCGGCGTGAAGGTAGGCCCTTCACCGGCATGGCTCAAAAACCGCCTCGAAGCAGTGGGTATCCGCTCGATCAACAATATCGTCGACATCTCCAACTACGTCTTGATGGAAGTCGGACAGCCGATGCATATCTTCGATGCCGATAAAATCAAAGGTAAGAAGGTGATAGTCAAATGTTTAGCTAAAAACACTCCGTTCACCACTTTGGACGGCGTCGAGCGTAAACTCAACGACACCAACCTCATGATATGCAACGCCGAAGAGCCTATGTGCATTGCCGGCGTGTTTGGTGGCATCGAGTCGGGCGTTACCGAGGAGACAAAGAACGTGTTCATCGAGAGCGCTTACTTCAACCCCACCTCGATCCGTAAGACCGCGCGTTTCCACGGCCTTCAGACCGACGCGAGCTTCCGTTACGAACGTGGCTGCGACCCTAACATAACACTCTATGCATTGAAACGCGCGGCCTTGCTCGTAAAAGAACTGGCAGGCGGCACTGTCTCATCAGAAGTGAAAGACGTGGCAAACGGCGACTTCACCCCTGTCCGTGTGCAGCTCAAGTTCGATTACCTCAACAAGATCGCAGGTCAGAATATCGAGAAAGACGTAGCTGTTAACATCCTCAAAGACCTAGACTGTCAAGTGGTTGAGTTGACCGACGCCTACGTCACCGTCGACGTCCCGACATGCAAAGTCGATGTGTATCGTCCGGCCGACCTCGTCGAGGAAATCCTCCGCATCTACGGCTACGACAACATCGCCATCCCGACCAAGATCAACGCCAGTCTTAACGTCAACGTCAAGCCTGACAAAGAGAAGATTCAGAAAGAGATTTCCATCTTCCTCGCTGCCAACGGCTTCTACGAAATAATGAACAACTCGTTGACGAAATCGGCATATACCCGCGAACTCGACAGCTTCGACGACGCTCATAACCTCAAGATTATGAACCCGTTAAGTTCTGACCTCGACGTCATGCGCCAGTCGCTGATGTTCGGCGGACTCGAGAGCATCGCCCGCAACCAGAGCTTCAAGAGCTTCGACATGAAGTTCTTCGAATTCGGCAATGTTTACTTCTACAATGCTGAAAACAAGCAGACCGAAGACAAGCCGCTCAACCCGTATAGCGAGAACTTCCGTCTCGACATGCTCATCACAGGCAACGATAAGGAAGAATCGTGGAACAACAAGCCGCAGAGCCTTAGCTTCTACGACCTCAAGAAATATGTCCTCGGCATCATCCACAAGCTCGGCATCAACACCGAAGCCCTCGAGATGACAGAAGGCAATGAGTCGCATTACGATTATTCAATCGTTTATTCATTGAATAACAATAAGTTAGTGACTTTAGGCAAGATCAACGCAAAGACCTTGAAGATGTTCGACGTGAAGAAGGAAGTCTATCATGCAACATTCGATTGGGATGCAGTGTTGAAAGTCGTGAAAGGCCTGAAGACCATCAGCTTCGAGGCATTGCCGAAGTTCCCGAGCGTGCGCCGCGACCTCGCCCTTGTCATGGACAAGACCGTGACCTTCGAGCAGGTGAAAAACGTTGCTTTGGCTACCGAACGCAACATACTGACGGCTGTCAACCTCTTCGACATCTACGAAGGCGACAAGATTCCGGCAGGCAAGAAACAATATGCTGTGAGCTTCTCCTTGCAGGATAAGCAGAAGACGTTGACCGACAAGGTCATCGAGAAGACCATGGCACGCATCCAGCAGGCTATCGAGCAACAACTTAACGCAACACTGAGATGATCGACGTCCAAGCCATAAAGCAACGTTTCGGCATTATCGGCAACGACCCCAACCTGAACCGTGCCGTCGAGGTCGCGGCGCAGGTGGCGGCTACCGACCTCACCGTGTTTATCAACGGAGAGAGCGGCACCGGTAAGGACGTCTTCCCGCAGATAATACACCAGAACAGCGCCCGCAAGCACGGCCCTTACTTCGCCATCAACTGCGGCGCCATCCCGGAAGGCACCATCGACTCGGAGCTGTTCGGTCACGAAAAAGGCTCATTTACAGGAGCCTACGACACCCGCAAGGGTTATTTCGAGACCACCGACGGCGGCACCCTGTTCCTCGATGAGGTAGCGGAACTGCCTTTGGCGACACAGGCTAGATTGCTGAGAGTGCTTGAAAACGGTGAGTTTGTGAAGGTCGGCTCATCGAAGATTCAGAAGACCAACGTGCGCGTGGTGGCAGCAACAAACGTCGACATCCCGACAGCTATCGAAAAGGGCCGTTTCCGTGAGGATCTGTACTATCGCTTGAACACCGTCCCGATTCACATCCCGGCATTGCGCGAGCGTAAGGCTGACATCAGGCTGCTTTTCAGAAAATTCGCATCCGATATTGCTGAAAAATATAGAATCCCAGCCATTCAACTCACGCCAGAGGCCCTCGCGATGTTCGAAAACTACCGCTGGGACGGCAATATCCGTCAGCTGAAGAACGTCACCGAGCAGATCTCAATCATTGAGACCGAACGGGTTATCACGCCTGAGATTCTGCAAAACTACCTTCCGGCGCAGACCGTTCTGCCAACGCTCTTCAAAGACGAGAACAGAGCCGATGCCATCAACGAGCGCGACATCCTTTACAAGGTGCTGTTCGACATGAAGAAAGACATCACCGAGCTCCGCAAGACCGTCAACGAGCTGACATCGGGACAGATTTCAACGATTCAGCCGATGCCGCAGCAGCAGATCACCCCTATCCAAGGCACGGTGGTCGACTACGACAACACCCAGGATGCCGAGGTTGAATATCTTCAGGAGAAGCAAGCTAGCGATAATCTCTCGCTTGTAGACAAAGAAAACGAAGTGATTATCAAGGCTTTACGCAAATATAACGGCAAACGTAAAGACGCCGCCAACGAGCTCGGAATAAGCGAACGCACGTTGTACAGAAAGATTAAGGAATACAATATTAAGATGTGATGCTTCGCATAATGTGCCGCTGACGCGGAATGTGTTGTTTCACAAATGTGTTGGAATGTGTAAAATGTGTTGGAATATGTTAAAGAGAATTAACACCTTATTAATATTAATCGCGGTCTTCGTCCTGACCGGCTGCGGGATATATTCGTTCACAGGAGCGAGCATCCCGGCGGAGGCGAAGACTGTGTCGATTCAGTATTTCCCCAACAACGCCAACCTCGTCAACCCGATGCTTAGCGACGTGATTACCAACACTTTACGCGACTATTTTATGAATCAGACCACCCTCGACGAGGTGGCTGACAATGGCGACCTTGCCATCGAAGGCGAGATTATCGATTACAAGACTGCCCCGACGGCCATCACAGGCGACCAGGTAGCGGCGTTGAACCGCTTGACGATCACCGTGAACGTCAGGTTTTACAATAGATACGACGAATCGAAGAACTTCGAGCAGAAGTTCTCGCAATACGAAGATTACCCGAGCGATCAGGATTTGAATTCCATCCAGGAAGACCTTATGAGCACCATCTGCGAGAAGCTGTGCGAGGACATCTTCAACAAAGCGGTAGTAAACTGGTAAGATATTGAATAACAATTGGTTGACACGGTTAGATGTGGGCGAACTCGAGTCGCTGGTGAAGCAATATCCTTACTTCACCGTGGCACAGGTGTTGCTTGCCGTGAGCATGGGACGTGCCGACGACAATCGCGCAACAGAGCAGCTACGACTGGCCGCGGCGATGACACCCGACAGAAACGCGCTCCGCAAGCTATTTATGAAGCTTCCCGATGAATTCGTTGAGACTGAAGACGATATCGACCTTGAGATGGCTCAACTCGAAGAGAAAAAGAAAAATCTCGACGAGCTGATGGCTATCATCAACTATAAAATCGCTGAGCTCGAAAGAAAGAAAACTGCACCTAAAAAAGCAGAAAAAAAGCTCTCGAAAGCCGAAATTATCGACAAATTTATCGCCGAAAACCCGTCGATTTCACGTCCGAAACAGGAATTTTTCAACCCGGTTTCAGCCGCACAAGAGTCAGTTATCGACCAAGAAAATATCGTAAGTGAAACATTAGCAACGATTTACGAGAATCAAGGGTATTATGCGAAGGCAATTTCAATTTATGAAAAATTAAAAGTTAAATATCCAGAAAAAAGTATTATTTTTGCAGGTCGAATTAATGCGTTAAAAGAAAAGTTAAACAATTAATATTTTTAAGACAATGTACGTAACAATTTCAGTGTTAATCCTTATCGTCAGTTTCTTGATGATGTTGGTGGTTTTGGTTCAGAACTCAAAAGGTGGCGGATTGGCATCCAACTTCTCATCACACAACCAGATTCTCGGCGTCCGCAAGACCACAGATTTTCTGGAGAAGACGACTTGGACATTGGCAATCTTGTTAGTTTTATTCTGCCTCGCATCAAGCGTGACACTTCCAAAGGGTGGAACACAGGAAGTCAGAGGCAGCAAGGTCGTTGAGAACGTTCAGCAGACCATGCCTCAGGAGATTCCAGCCGACATGCCGGTTGCAACAGAGCCGACAGAAGCTGCAGAATAATCTGAAAAGCAAGACAAAAGAATGTCAGAATGTCACGTTCTGACATTTTTTTTATCATTTTACTGACAAAAATCGCCTTTGGAATGATTTTTGATAAAATCAAAACGCAAGAAAATAACAATTAATAAAAATATAATAACATGGCAAAATTGAATATCAAACCGTTGGCAGACCGCGTCGTCATTGAGCCGGCTGTCGCAGAACAGAAAACCGCAAGTGGAATCATCATCCCTGACACAGCAAAAGAGAAACCTCAGCAAGGCACAGTAGTGGCAGTCGGTCCCGGCACAAAGGACAACCCGATCACAGTGAAGGTCGGCGATAACGTCATCTATGGCAAATATGCAGGCACCGAGTTCCACCTCGACGGCAAAGACTATATGATTATGCGTGAAAACGACATCATCGCAATCATCTAATTTCGTAAATAATTAAAAATCAAAGAGATATGGCAAAAGACATAATGTTCAATCTTGATGCACGCGACGGCTTGAAGAAAGGCGTCGACGCATTGGCAAACGCAGTAAAAGTGACCCTCGGACCTAAGGGCCGCAACGTCATTATCGAGAAATCATACGGCGCTCCTCATATCACAAAGGACGGCGTGACAGTGGCAAAGGAAATCGAACTCGCCGACCCGATTGAAAACATGGGCGCTCAGCTCGTGAAGGAAGTCGCCTCAAAGACCAACGACCTCGCCGGTGACGGCACCACAACAGCTACCGTTTTGGCACAGGCTATCGTGGCAACAGGCTTGAAAAACGTCATCGCAGGCGCTAACCCGATGGACCTCAAACGCGGTATCGACAAGGCAGTTGCTAAGGTCGTGGCATCGTTGAAACAGCAGAGCGAAATCGTTGGCGACAACAACGAGAAGATTCGCCAGGTTGCTACCATTTCGGCTAACAACGACTCAACAATCGGCTCACTCATCGCCGAGGCAATGGGTAAAGTGAAGAAAGAAGGCGTCATCACAGTTGAAGACTCAAAAGGTATCGAGACATACGTCGACGTCGTCGAAGGTATGCAGTTCGACCGTGGTTACATCTCACCTTACTTCGTCACCGACACAGAGAAGATGGAAGCTGTCTACGACAACCCATATATCCTCATCTACGACAAGAAAGTCAGCGTGATGAAAGACCTTCTCCCAGTTTTGGAGAAGACATTACAGACAGGCCGTGCATTGTTGATCATTGCTGAAGATATTGACAGTGAAGCACTTGCAACATTGGTCGTCAACCGCTTACGTGGCTCATTGAAGGTCGTGGCCGTCAAGGCTCCTGGCTTCGGTGACAGACGTAAAGAGATGCTTGAAGACATCGCCATCCTCACAGGTGGCACCGTCATCAGCGAGGAAAAAGGCTATCGTCTTGAAGATGCCACATTGGCAGAACTCGGCTCATGCGACAAAATCACCGTCACCAAGGACAACACCACCATCGTGAACGGTCACGGCGAGAAGGAGAACATCCAGGGCCGTGCAGCACAGATCAGATCGCAGATTGCTACTACGACATCGGACTATGACCGCGAGAAACTCCAGGAGAGACTGGCAAAGATCGCCGGTGGCGTGGCAGTCATCCACGTCGGTGCAGCATCAGAAGTCGAGATGAAGGAAAAGAAAGACCGTGTTGAGGACGCTTTGAACGCAACACGTGCCGCTATCGAAGAAGGTATCATCCCAGGCGGTGGCGTCGGATTCATCAGAGCTATCAAGGCTTTGGAGAAGATGAAAGGCGACAACGACGATGAGACGACAGGTATCTGCATCATCAAACGCGCCTTGGAGGAACCTCTCCGTCAGATTGTTGAGAACGCCGGCCTCGAAGGCTCAGTGGTCGTCAACAAGGTGGCTATGGGCAAAGGTGATTACGGCTTCAACGCACGTACCGAGGTTTACGAGAACCTGCTCAAGACAGGCGTCATCGACCCTGTGAAGGTGGCAAGAGTAGCCCTCGAGAACGCAGCATCAATCGCAGGCATGCTCCTGACAACAGAATGCGTGGTTTCGAATCATAAAGAGGAGAACCCAGCACCGCAGATGCCAGCTATGGGAGGCGGAATGCCAGGAATGATGTAAGAAATCTCCTTATTTCTTCAGCATGACGTCCTTTTATAATCACATGGTGGTTGCCGATGGGATGCTTCAGGAAATAAGGTTTTAGATTGATATCGAAAGTAATTTGAGTACGGCAAAAATGATTGCTGTACTCATTTTTTATTGCTTTTGCTTCGGTGACAAAGAACTTGTCGAGCCTCCTCCCACCCCACTTTAGGATGGTGTAGTCACCAAGCGGCAGGTCGCCCTGCACCGCCACGCCGATTCCTGACTCGAAGTGAGTGCGCATGGTCGTCTTGTAACACATCGACAGCGGCACAGTGCAATGCGCAAACATCGAGGTTTTGTCGGTGAGTATTGACGGATTTGCCATGAAAGCCGGCTCGTTGCACAGTTTCTTGGCTAAAAGCATGGTCATCAAGGTCTGCATGTCGCCTTCGCAGCCCGCCACTATGCCTTCGTCGTTGAGACGAGCCAATGCCAGACAACTCGTTGTGTTACAAGCTTTTACAATGTCGAAACAACGAATTGTCATGGCATCCAGACGTTCTTCCTGACAGATTTTCTTGATGGCGGAGTATGTCTTATCAGCCGCCAGCAAATCGGTCTCTGCCGTTTCACCGATCTCATCGATAAGCCGTTGCAAATCAATGAAAACAGTCTCAATTCCAAAATGTTCACGGAGGTAGTCGTAGTCGACGCCGCTTGCGATCAGCCAGTCGGAGGGGTTGCCGAACACGCCTATGCGGGTGCCTTCGAACAACGACGCGCGCCGCGTCCGCACATTGACGATGTCGTTAAGGATTTCTTCGTTCGTTCCGTGGACTATCCTACCCTCTTGACCTTGTTCGCCCAGGTATGACAGTATCTCCAGCGATGCCGCCAGCGAGTTGTTGCGGCCGTCGGCAATCAACGTCGTCGTTTTCAACGCGCCCGTCGACCATAATGTCTTGAACAGGTTTTCGACGCCGCCGGTGGCAACCATCACAAAATCGGGTGCGGACGCGGCGCGCCATTCTCCGACGTTTTCATCGCCTAAAATTGTTATTTCGGCATTGCATTTGTTTTTCAACAAATCAAGCAATTCGGCATATTCTGTACGGACAAAATCGTCGGATTGGAACGTGGAACGAAGAATTAAAACCTTCATATTTAATGAGTTACAACGAATTTTTCAGTCTTGTCGCCAATTTTTATGAAATAAACACCATTTTGATAATTTGAAGTATTGATGTTCAACTCATCGGTAGCAAAAGTCTCAAAAATGACTTGTCCTAAAGCATTGTAAACACTGACATTTCCGAGATTTTGACCATTAATCATCAGATTATCTTTTACAGGATTCGGATAGAGAGTAAAATCGGCATCGGCAATTTCATAAACAGCATCTTCGCATTCATATTGAATGATACCCTCCGCATTCATGTATTGAACCATCATTTCGAGTGTCGGAGGATAGATATCGCGCTGAGCGAAGTTGTGATCCGGACGGATGAGCATGATTGTCGGATACATCGCCACAGGAATTGATTGAGCTATTATGTTGCCTCCGCCGTCGCGACTGATGGTAGGATATTGAACGCCATAAGTCTCAACCCAAGTCTGGCAAGTGGCATCGCCTCCATTAGCGCTGATTTCCATAAAGAACACATCATGATCGTTACAGCCATAAGTTCTGTACGCTTCGACCATGTCAGACATAACGTCTTGGCTATATGGATCGCCCGTAAGGAAGAAATTGATGAGAACATACTGTCCGTTATCGAGAATCGAATAGAGATTTATCGCATTACCATCGATGTCGGTGCCAGTAAAATCAGGCATTATCTCACCGCCGCCAGGAGTCGTGGTGACGTATTCCTGAGCCACTTCGTAAAGAATGTTTCCAGCGTCAACAGGGACGGCACAAATCAAATATTCGGTGTTTGGAACGAGGTCCATAAAAGTATTCGAAAGCTCGTAATTGCCTGGCATTCCATATGCTTGAAGATATTCGCCCAACGTCATTCCTGTAGATGTCATCCATTCGTTAAACTCTTCTTCGGTAGCCATCATATAAAAGTAGGTGGCACAGTCTTCATTAGGTGTAAATGTTGCTGTAACTTCAGTTTCCAAAACTTGGTCGACAGTGATTGTCACCTCTGGATTTGGCACAGGAGCGGTGCAGTCGTGTTGCTGGATTCCGTAAGGTGTCAAAGAGTTGATGATGGTCTGTGCGTTATTGATAGGCCAAAGGTCGTTAATGAGAATTGAGCGGTCGGGAGCAATGAGAATCACTGTCGGAAACGCCCCGATTTGATATTGATTGCATATTGTTCCTCCGCCTGCTGGGCCGCCAATGGTAGGATACTCTACGCCATATGTGTTTGTCCAACTCTGGCAAGCCGCATCGCTGTCCCTATCTGAGATTTCAACATAATAGACGTCGTACATGTTACAACCGAAAGCATAATACGACTCCACCACTTTAGGTGTTGCCTGCTGGCAAGGTCCGCATGTTGTGAAGAAAAAGTCAATCAGAACATACTGTCCGCCGTCGAGTATATCGAAAAGATGCACTTCTGTTCCGTGGCAGTCAGTAGCTGTAAAATCAACGGCTGTTGTTAATGGACATTGAGCAAAGATATTGAGACTCAATGTAATAGCAAAAATAAAAGTAAAGATTTTTTTCATGATTATAATTTTAAATGTTAATATCAAGAGCAAAAATACAAAAAAAATCAAACGCCCTAAAAAACTTTATAAACTTTCAAACTTTAAAAACTTTTTACTAATTTTGCATCTTGTTATGGAAGAAGAGAAATCAAGGAAGCGCGACCGTATCATCAAAGGGTTTTCGAAGCTGCTGAAAGAGGACAAATTGAAGGCTGTTTCAGAGTATATTGAGAATCCTGGAGAGTTTATTGCCCTTTTGAAAGGCTTTTGGTACAGCGATTCGGAGAAACAGAAACAGTTCGACGAGTTCAGCGAGAACACCATCTCCAACTTCCATATCCCTTACGGCGTGTCGCCAAACGTGGTGATCAACGGCAAGGTTTATGTGGTGCCAATGGTCATCGAGGAAAGCAGTGTGGTGGCGGCAGCATCGGCAGCAGCGAAATTCTGGGGCGACAGAGGCGGTTTCCATGCCGAAGTGATTGACGTTCAAAAGGTTGGACAGCTTCATTTCTGCTATAAAGGCGATAAAGAAACACTCAAAAACCTCATGCCTGAGATTAAGGAAGAGCTGCTGAAGTCGACCAAAGACATCACCGCAAAGATGGAAAAACGCGGCGGCGGAATCCTCGACATCCAACTCATCGATTTCACTGAAAAGCTTAAGGATTACTATCAGTTGCGAGTGACGTTCAACACCTGCGACTCGATGGGTGCCAACTTCATAAACTCATGCCTCGAGACGTTCGGACACACCTTGCAGGATTATTTCTTGCGGAAAGGCGAAAATGTCGAGATAGTGATGGCAATTTTGTCGAACTACACCCCTGAATGCCGCGTGAAGGTATGGGTTGAATGTCCTGTCTACGATCTCGACCATGTCGACGAACACCTTGACGGTCAAGGCTTTGCAGAAAAATTCAAAAAGGCTGTCGACATCGCACATATCGACGAATATCGTGCCACGACGCATAACAAAGGCATCTACAATGGCATCGACGCTGTGGTGATAGCCACAGGCAACGACTTCCGCGCCACCGAGGCGGCAGGTCATGCTTACGCCTCGCGCAACGGACATTACGAGTCGCTGAGTTCGTGCGAGATCACCGACGGAATGTTTAAGTTCTGGCTCGAAGTCCCGATTGCGCTCGGCACTGTGGGCGGACTGACAAGCCTCCACCCTCTTGCCAAGGAATCGCTGGAATTGCTCGGTCATCCATCGGCCCCTGAGCTGATGATGATAGCAGCCACCATGGGACTTGCCAACAACTACGCGGCAGTCAAGTCGTTGACTACCAAAGGAATACAACAAGGTCACATGAAGATGCACCTTGCCAACATCCTGAATCAATTAGGAGCTACTGATGAGCAGAAAGCCGCCGCCCTCGTTCACTTCAAGGATGTCACCGTGACGTACGCTGCAGTTGAAGAATTTCTAAAAAATAATGGCTAAATACCGCGCTAACGGCAAATTCCTTCTTTCGGGCGAATACCTTGTCCTGCAGGGTGCTCGCGCCTTGGCGTTGCCGTTGAATCTCGGGCAGTCGTTGGAAGTGACCACCATCGACGACGAAAACGGCATGATTCACTGGGATGCCTACACCCCGAAGGGTTTCTGGTTCGCTTCCATCTTCAGCAAACACGACTTCACCGTCCACGCCTCCGACGACATGGAGAAAGCCGACAACCTCAGCAGGATTTTCAAAGCCATTAAGTCGCTGAATCCCAACATCTTACAGGATAAAAAAGACTATTTTTTCACCACTCGTCTGGAGTTCGACAGCGAATGGGGACTCGGCAGCAGCTCCACTCTGATATCGCTTTTGTCACAGTGGGCGGAGGTCGGTCCTTACGAGCTTTTGAAGATGACAATGGGCGGCTCGGGATATGACATTGCCTGCGCAACCGCTTCACAACCAATAATTTATCATCTCGAAAACGGCTCTCCTGTCGTTGAAAAAGCCGATTTTCACCCTGCTTTTGCCGATAAGTTGTATTTCGTTTATCAAGGTCACAAACAGAGCTCCGGCAAGGAAGTGAAATCGTTCAAAGAACGGGCGCAAAAATATGATTATTCCTCAGAGTGCTCCGAGATCTCTGAGATCTCCGAGAAACTCATAAATGCCACTTCTTTCAACGATTTTTGCGCCCTTTTGACGCGCCACGAAGAAATCATGAGCCGTTGCTTGGAGCAGCAGCCATTAAAGTCGCAATATCCTGATTTTCAAGGAGTTGTCAAATCTCTCGGCGCCTGGGGAGGTGACTTCTTCTTAGCAGCGACGGAGCTTCCTGAAGAAGAAGTAAAAGGTTATTTCAAAGGGAAAGGATTGGGTACAATAATCAGGTACAAGGATATTGTTCTTTGAGCCATCGCAAGAACCCCTCGCATCCTTCAATCAAATCTCTATATGTAGTTTCAAAATCGCCGGTGTACCAGGGATCGGCGACGTCGCGGTGCTTTCCGGCATAGCTCATCATTAGAGAAATCTTATGTTTGGTGTCGTCGCCAAGCATTCTCCTCAGATTGCGAAGATTATTCTCATCCATGGCGATAATGAAATCGTAATAATCGTAGTCCTTTCTGGTGATTTGCCGTGCCTGACGGCTTTCGAATTTTATGCCTTTTTGAAACAAAATACGCTTAGCGGGAGGATAGATGTCGTTGCCAATCTCCTCTGTCGATGTCGCTGCTGATGCAATCTCGAAATTGTCAGCAATTCCCGACTTTTCGACCATATCTTTCAAAATAAACTCCGCCATCGGACTCCTGCAGATATTGCCGTGACAAACGAAAAGAATGCGATGCTTTTTCATATTGAAATTTTGAGCAAAGATATGAAAAAACACTTTTTTTCTCCAAAAAGATATTCGTTTTTTCAAAATTATTTCGTATAATTGCAGTTTGGAATAATGTGAAGCGAATTTTTTGATGAAAATTTGGAAAAACATCATAACCCTCTCATTCTTAATGTGTTTGCTTTTCGGAACACAGCACACCGCTATGGCCGAAGAGCAGACCAAGGAGGAATTCAATGCCGGCGAGGTGATCATCGAGCATATCCTCGACTCCTACGAATGGCATATCTTCACATGGAAAGGCCACGAAGTGTGCCTGCACCTTCCGATAATTGTCTTTAGCGAAGGCCGCGGCTACACCTTCTCGTCAAAGGTGTTTCACGAAAAAGACAGCTACGTCACGACGAACAAAAAGACCGGCGAGACCATCACATTTGCCATCCCGCGCGACGGAAAATACAAGAACAAAGTTGTGATTGTCAACGCCGATGGCACACAGAAACGTCCGTTCGACATCTCCATCACGAAAAACGTATTCGCACTATTTATATCGTGCACGATACTTTTAGTTTTGTTCTTCCTGGTGACAAAAGCCTACCGCCAGCGCGGCGAGAAAGCCCCCAAAGGACTGCAGTCGCTGTTCGAGATGCTCATCGTCTACGTGCGCGACGACATCGCCCGCAAGGCCATCAGCGAAAAGCAGGTCGACCGTTACCTGCCCTATCTCATCACAGTGTTTTTCTTCATCTTCATCAACAACCTGATGGGACTGATTCCGATCTTCCCGTTCGGAGCCAACATCACGGGAAACATAGCGGTGACGGCCTGTCTGGCGCTTTTCACCTTCTTCATTACGAACCTTCTCGGAAACAAGGAATATTACAAGGACATCTTCAACACGCCGGGCGTGCCGTGGTTTTTGAAGTTCCCACTGCCTCTCATGCCGATCATCGAGACGGTGGGCTGCTTCACTAAGCCGTTCGTGCTGGCGGTGCGTCTGTTTGCCAACATCACGGCTGGACATATCGTGGTGCTGGGCTTCATCAGCAGCATCTTCATCGTTGCGCAGATAAGCGCTGCAGGAGGTGGCGCGATGTCAGTGTTCTCGCTGATTCTCGTCATCTTCGTCGACTGCATCGAGCTGCTGGTGGCCTACATCCAGGCGTATGTGTTCACCCTGTTGTCGGCCTTATATTTTGGAATGGCGAGCAAGGAGCATCATCATTGAATTTTGAATTTTAAATTTTGAATCTTTAAATAAATTAAAGTTATGTCATTATTAGTAGTGTTACAAGAAGTAGCAAAGGCAGTGGTTGATTTGGCACCTCTCGCAAAGTTAGGCGCAGGTCTCGCTGCAAGTATCGCAACCATCGGTGCAGCATTGGGTATCAGTAAAATCGGCAGCAGCGCATTGGAATCAATGGCTCGCCAGCCCGAGGCAGCAGGTAACATCCAGACAAGCATGATTTTGGCAGCCGCTTTCGTGGAAGGTGTGTCACTTTTCGCAGTGGTCGTCTGCTTGCTCGTCGCTGTAGGTTGAGAAAGTATCTTAGGTTGTAACGGTTGGTTGCAACCTAAGATTTTAAAACAGATTAAATTATTAAATTATGGAATTGATAACTCCTGATTTCGGGTTTTTCTTTTGGATGGTGATAGCCTTCGGCATCGTCTTCTTCTGCCTGGCGAAGTTCGCTTTCCCGGTCATCGGCAAGGCTTTGAAGACACGCGAGCAGAAGATTGCCGAGTCGCTCGAGAACGCTGAGCGAATCCATAAAGAGATGCAGAGCATTGAAGCTAAAAACGAAGAGCTCCTCAAGAAAGCCCGCGAGGAACGTGAGGCGATGCTCAACGAAGCCCGAATCTCACGCGACAAGATCATCGAAGAAGCCAAGGAAAAGGCGAAAGATGAGACCAACCGACTCGTGGAATCGGCCAAAGAAACTATAGAAAACGAGCGTAAGGCGGCGATGACCGACATCAAAAACGAAATCGCCAACATCTCGATAAAAGTCGCCGAGAAGATTCTCGAAAAAGAACTCTCGACCGACGAGGCACAGCTGAAATATATTAACGAAATTATCAAAGAGACTGATAATCAATAAGATAGTATGAGAAACACATTGTTGATACGCCGCTATGCGAAGGCATTCCTCGACTACGCCATCAAAAACGACATGGCCGACCAGGGACTTGCCGACCTCGAGCTTATCACAAACACTCTGCAAGGTCACCGCGAGCTGCGTAACATACTGTCGCAACCATTTTTATCGAAAGATAAGAAAGAAAATATCATAAACAGGGTTTTTAAAGATAAAATCTCTGCCAACACATTGAAATTCATCACGTTAATGCTCGACAAGAACCGTCAGGACATCATCCCGCAGATACTTGTCACTTATCGTGAGCTATATAACGAATACAAAGGCATCGCCGAGGTGACGATAACCACGGCGGTGAAAATCGATGAGCCGACACAGCAGAAGCTTCTCTATTTCGTAAAAGATAAAGTTTCTGGTAAAGTGGTGATTACCAATAAGATAGATAAGAGCATCATTGGAGGTTTCATCATCAATTATCTTGATTATCAGTACGACAGAAGCGTGAGAAATGAGCTGAAGGAGTTACAGTCGATATTTAATGAGAATTTATACGTAAAAGGATATTAGTATGGGACAAATTAAACCCGCTGAGGTATCAGCAATTTTGCTTGATGAGTTGACGAACTTCGAGAACGAGGCGTCGCTTGATGTGAAGGGCACCGTGCTCAACGTCGGTGACGGCGTGGCGCGCGTGTATGGCATGAGAGACGCTGAGGCGGGCGAGCTGGTGGAGTTCGAGAAGAACGGCGCCATGGGCATAGTGTTGAACCTCGAGGAAGACAACGTCGGCGTGGTGCTTCTGAGCGAAGCCGGTAACATCAACGAGGGCGACACTGTGGTGTGTACGCACCGCATCGCTTCGGTGAAGGTGGGCGAAGGCCTGCTCGGACGTGTCATCAACACCCTCGGACAGCCTATCGACGGCAAGGGCGAGATCAAAGGCGAGACGATAGAGATGCCTCTGGAACGCAAGGCACCGGGCGTCATCTTCCGTAAGCCTGTGGACGAGCCGCTGCAGACCGGCATTAAGGCCATCGACGCGATGATCCCGATAGGACGCGGACAGCGTGAGCTCATCATCGGCGACCGTCAGACGGGAAAGACAGCAATTGCTATCGATACCATCATCAACCAGAAAGAGTTTTACGACAAAGGAGAGCCTGTCTATTGCATCTACGTGGCAATAGGACAGAAAGGCTCTACCGTCGCCAACATAGTGCAAAGTCTTGAAGATCATGGTGCTTTGCCTTATACCATAGTGGTGGCCGCAACGGCTTCCGACGCTGCCGCAATGCAGTACTACGCTCCGTTTGCAGGCGCCGCCATTGGCGAATATTTCCGCGACACGGGACGTGCGGCGCTCATCATCTACGATGACCTGTCGAAACAAGCCGTGGCATACCGCGAGGTGTCGTTGCTGCTCCGCCGCCCGCCTGGACGTGAGGCATATCCTGGTGATGTGTTTTACCTCCATTCGAGATTACTTGAAAGAGCGGCGAAAATTATCAACAACGACGAGATCGCAGCTAAGATGAACGACCTGCCCGAGTGTTTGAAAGGAAAGGTGAAGGGCGGCGGATCGTTGACGGCATTGCCTATCATCGAGACGCAGGCTGGCGACGTGTCGGCATACATCCCGACCAACGTCATCTCCATCACCGACGGACAGATATTCCTCGAGACAAACCTCTTCAACGCGGGTATCCGTCCGGCTATCAACGTGGGTATCTCGGTGTCGCGTGTCGGCGGCAAAGCCCAGATTAAATCTATGAAGAAGGTGGCAGGAACCTTGAAACTCGATCAGGCACAGTTCCGCGAGCTCGAGGCATTCTCGAAGTTCGGCTCCGACCTTGACGCGGCCACACAGGCGGTGCTCGACAAAGGTCGCCGTAACGTGCAGATACTGATACAGCCACAGTCGTCGCCATTGCGCGTCGAAGAAGAGGTGGCAATCATCTACTGTGGTGTGAACAACCTGTTGAGAAAGATTCAGCCCAATCAGGTGGCGGAGTTCCAGAAACGTTATCTGTCGCTGCTCAACAGCTCGCACAAAGACACTATGGAGGCGTTGCGCACCGGTAACTACGGCGACGACGAGAGGGCGGTTCTGAACAAGGCAGCCGAAGACGTCGTCAACGGAATGATTAAGAAAGACTAACGATTATGGCAAATCTCAAGGAAGTAAGGACACGAATCAACTCGGTGAATTCGACGATGCAGATCACCTCTGCGATGAAGATGGTGTCGGCGTCGAAGCTCCGTAAGTCGCAGAACGCGATAACGGCGCTGCGTCCGTATGCTTCCAAGCTTCAGGAGATAATGTCGCGCCTCTCGTCGTCGCTGCAAGCCTCGGCGGAAGGCGTCTATGCCAAGATTCACAAGGAAAATCCTGAAGACGAGAAGATTCTGCTCATCCCGGTGGCTTCAAACAAAGGACTTTGCGGGGTGTTTAACGTCAACGTGCTGCGTGAGACTTTACGGCTTTTGAGCGAAGATTATAAAGTTCAATTTGAGAAAGGCAATGTCGAGATCCTCTGCATCAGCAAGAAGATTGAGGAGACGCTGAAGTTCAGGAAATACCATGTCTCGGGCAATGAAAACGAGATTCTTGACAAGCTTTCGTACGAAAACGCCCTTCCGTTTGCCGAAAAGCTGATGGCTGACTTTGCAGAGGAGAAATACGACCGTATCATCTTCATTTACAATCAGTTTAAGAACGCTGGAACGCAGATTTTGGTCGACGAGCAGTTCCTTCCTATCGTCGGAGCGGAGCCAGTCAATGAAGATGAGCAGCCTGCCGATGAGATTGAATACATCTTCCAGCCTTCGAAGGAAGAGATTCTTAACTCGTTGATACCCAATTCGTTAAAACTACAGCTTTATAAGATTTTGCTCGACAGCTTCACCTCGGAGCACGGTGCGAGGATGGTCTCGATGACGCAGGCCACCGACAACGCCGCCGAACTGCTGAAAGAGCTTAATCTGTCGTACAACAAAGCCCGCCAAGGTGCCATCACCAACGAGATCATCGAGATTGTCGGCGGCGCTAATGCTCTATAAATCAAAAGTTTAGGATATGAAGGTCCTCATGATTCTCGACCATGTGTTTCCGCCCGACACCAGGGTTGAAAACGAGATTGCGAGCCTCTCGGCGGCCGGTCATGAGGTTCACATCGCCTGTTTTGCGCAGGATAACAAGCCTTTGGTGGAGAAAAAGGCCACTTGCATCATCCACAGGAAAAAGATTTCGAAGTTCACGTTCAAAGCGAGCGTCGGCGTGCTGAAACTCCCGTTTTACTTCAGGTTTTGGAGAAAATTCGTCAACGAGCTCTTTGCCGAAAACGGCTTTGATGTGATACATATCCACGACTTGCCGCTTGCCAAGATCGGTCTGGAGGCAAAAAAGAGATACAACGTAAAATACATCCTCGACCTTCACGAAAACTGGCCGGTGTTGCTGCAGCTTTCACAGCACACCAACACGTTTTTGGGTAAGATGCTGTCGTCGAACTCGCAATGGGTTGATTATGAGCGTGATATGTGCCAGAAAGCCGACGAGATTATCGTGGTCGTCGATGAAGCCAAGAAACGAATCGCCTCGCTCGGAGTCGATGAGAAGAAGATTCACGTCGTTTCTAACACATTGGATATCAATCAGTTTGACGTTATCGAAAGAAAGGGATTCAACAAAGAGAATTTCAGGATTCTGTATGTCGGCGGCATCAATTATCATCGTGGAATTCAATATGTTATCGACGCTCTTGCGATTTTGAAGTCGAAGGGCATCAACATCTATTTCGACCTTGTCGGTGACGGACGATATCTTGCCGACATCAGAAGACGAATCGTCGAGAAACACGTGGAAGACCTTGTGGTTGTTCATGGTTTCAAGAAATACACTCAGATTCCGGAGGTCTATGAAAACGCCAATCTGGCGATTATTCCGCACATCAAATCGGGACATACCGACAACACCATCCCGCATAAGATTTTCCAGTATCTCTATGCCGAGATCCCGATTCTCACTTCGAACTGCGACCCGTTGGAACGCATTGTAAATGAGACACATAGCGGCATCAGCTATCATTACGACAATGCCGAGGAGCTGGCCGGAATCATGGAAGAGTTGTATAAAAATCCGGAAAAACTCAACGACTACATCCATAATGGACGTCAGGCGGTTGTTGAGAAATACAATTGGGCTGTCGACGGTGCCAAACTCAATGAGTTATACCGTTTAATAGGCTGACGTAATCCTTCGTCAGGTTTCTTCTCGAATATTTTGCCACCTCTGCTCTATCGCCTATAAGCGATTGATTATCAGTTCTTTTATTGAATTTTTCAAGAATAATTTCTTTCATCCGAGCCTTGTCGTCGTAATCGGCAGTGGCACCGCAACGGGTCTCGGAGAGAACCTTGGCCGCATCGCCTTCGGTAGGGCCAATCGAGAGAACCGGACGACCGGCAGCGAGATATTCAAACAGCTTGCCTGTCAGTATGCATTCGGCCTTCTTGGCACGTGGTATCAAGAGAAGAAGTAAATCTGATTTTTGTTGATACTCAAGCACTTGAGAATGCTGCATATACTCGATATTGCTGACTTTTTCATTCAATCCCTTTTCAGAAATATAATTCTTGACGGAAGCATCGATATGTCCTATAAGATTGATTTTCAATGCTTTGGCAAACTCGGCGTTTTCATCGCAAAGCTCTTTGAAGGCATCCCAAATCACGAATGACTCATTCGGAAGCAAAACTCCAGTATAAGAAACCGTAAACTGCTTATTATCAATGACTTGAGGTTCAATTTTGGCACATTCTTCATCGTAGCCATTGGTTATGACTTCGACATTCTTAGCACCGAGTTTTTTCATGTCGTCGGCGCCATGCCAGCTCACTGCCACGACCTTGTCGGCTTGCGTAATCACTTGATTTTCAAGCTTTTTATGCTTTCTGATGCTGCATTTCGTAAGCTTCAGGGAGTCAAAATAAAACACATCGGTCCAAGGGTCACGGAAATCGGCCACCCACGGAATGTTGAGTTTTTTATGTAAAGCCTTGGCTATCAAATGCATAGAATGCGGCGGACCTGTAGAGATGATAGCATCGACAGGATGTTCCTTCAGATAATTCTTAAGGTATTTCACCGACGGCTTGATCCACCAGCGGCGCGCGTCAGGGATGAAGAAATTGCCTCTAATCCAAAGACTAACATTCTCTTTCCAGCCGCTTTTTGTGGCGCCCTCGTTGATAAATCCGGCTTTCACCTTCTCCCCCTTCTTGAGTCCGAGGAAGCGTTTATAGAAACGGTATGGCTCCACGATCGGCCGTCTGATAACCTCCGTCTCGGGCGCCACATCCTGTGCCAGTGAGGCATCTTCGACAGGATATTCAGCGTCTTCGGCGGTATAAATCACCGGCTGCCATCCGTTTTCGGGCAGATATTTCGACATCTTCAGCCAGCGCTGAACGCCCGAACCTCCCGACGGCGGCCAATAATATGTGATTATCAGTACGCGTTTCACTGTTTCTTGCAGTTTTTAATTGAGAAATAACAAACCGCGACCAAGCCCAACAAAATCAGCAGCGAAGTAATCAGCTGAATAGCATTTCCGATGCGCCAAATGCTTGGCTCATAACGCATTACGATCTCATGCTGACCTGCAGGAACGATGGCCGAGCGCAAGATATAATCGCTTCTAAACAGCGGACTCTCAACGCCGTCGATCCACATCTTCCAGCCTTTCTTGGTCCAGATTTCAGAGAAGACCACCAACTCGTCTTTCGATGAATCGAATTGATATTTCAGCTGATTCGGCTTATATTCGACAAGTTTGACAACACCCTCTGCAGGTGAAGCCTTGAAGTCGCCAACCAGACTCTTAAATTCATTGTTGACAATAGCCACTTCATGCACGTCGGTGTCGGCGATGGCGTCTATCTCCTCGTTTGGCGTCACCACCCACTTGATATCCCCTACAATCCAAGCGTTTCCGAAGGCTTCGTAGTTCCTCGAAAGCTTCTTCTGACCATCTTTAGCATAAATTATGTATCTGGTATTCAGCATGTTAAGAACCTTCCAGTAGTTCACGTCACTCTTGCTGAGATAACGGTCGATAACGTCCTGATAGCGACGAAGCTTAGCTCCACTGTAGCCGCCTATCGACTTGTGGAAATATGAGGTGCTGGCATCGTTGAAGGTGCTCAAAGTGAGGTTAAGCACACGATAGTCGAGGTCTTTGTCCTGCAGAATCTGCTTGTCGACATCGCTCATCACGAAAGGCTTGTCGGCCTTGCTTTTCGCAATGAAATTATTGTTGTTGAGATAACGTTTGTCGATGGTAAACATATCGGCCACAACTAGCAAAACCAATCCGCCAAACATTACGTTTTTATTCAGTTTTCCACTGATACTCAATAAGATAAGTATTGCTGACACATAAATATAAAGGAAGCTGCGTATGGCATCATGTTTGAAAATGGCTGCACGTACCTTCTCGAGTTCGGCAGCGAAAGTAGCATAAACCGCACCTTCCTGTCCAGCCTGCAGCTGCTTAAACTGATAGGCCTCATCGGCACTCAGGAAGCTGAAGAACGTCTGTGGCATGGCATAAAACAGCAGGCACAGACCGCCTGTTATTCCCAGTGAGATGTAGACATATTTTCTGTTTTCCTTAAGAGCTTCAGGGTTTTTGAATATCTCCGCCAAAGCGAGTAAGGCCAGCAACGGCATGCACACCTCGGCTATCACCAGCGTCATCGAAACGGCGCGGAATTTGTTGTAACCCGGGATGTAGTCGAGGAAGAAATCGGTGAATCCCATGAAGTTTTTGCCCCAGCTGAGCAAAATTGACAAGATTGTAGCCGCCAGAAGCACCCATTTATACTTGCCTTTTACGACAAAAAGTCCGAGGACAAAAAGGAAACAGACGATAGCGCCAACGTATACTGGTCCGCTGGTACCCGGCTGGTCACCCCAGTAGGCGTTCTGCTGCGCTATGGTTGAACGGAAACGTGCGTCACACTTGTCTAAAGCCGAGTTTTTGTTGCCGATATATCCCGAGGCGCCGCCCTTCGCGTTAGGAATCATCAGGCTCCAGGTCTCCCCTATGCCGTAGCTCCACTGCGTAACGTAGTCTCTGTCAAGGCCTTTCGTCTGGTTGGTGACGTTCTTTGTCAGCACCGGTTTGCCTCGCATGGTCTCCTTGCCGAACTCATAGTTGGCATAGAGCGTTGTGGTGCTTGTCAAAATAGCGATAATGGCAACGCCCACAAGGATTCCGCTTGCTTTGAGGAAATGCTGGTATTTCTTTTCTTTTATCGTCTCGATGAGCTCCGCAATGATGATACACACCACGATGAGCAGCAGATAATATGTTATCTGAAGGTGTCCGGCACGAATCTCAAGCGCCAGTGCGATAGCCGTCAGCACTGCTCCCCAGAGGTATTTTCCCTTGTAAGTCAACAAGATACCTGCGATGACGGGAGCCATATATGCCATTGCCATCGCCTTGGAGTTATGTCCCGCCCCTATCACGATAAAGAGATACGAGGTGAAGCCGTAGGCCAGCGCCCCGATGAAGCTTATCCAGATGGAGCAGTCGAGCACCAGCAGCAGGATGAAGAAGCCCAGCATGCTGATGAAGACGGCACCTATAGGATGCGGGAACCCCAGCGAGAGCGTGCGGTTGACGTAAGTCATGAGGTTGCTGTTCTGCGGCACGCTGATGTTCCATGCCGGCATTCCGCCGAACATGGAGTTGGTCCAGAGACTCTGCTCACCCGTTTTTGCTTTAAAATCGACAATTTCCTGCGACATGCCCTTGTACATCTCGATGTCGTGCTGTTTCAAGCGTTTTCCCTGCATAATTGGAGAGAAATACACGAGGGTTATCACCGCAAAAGCGACGATACAAAGGGCTATCCAAAGAGATTTTTTATTTTCAGAAAAGAAATTTTTAGTCTTCATAATACTAAAAAAACATTTTTACTTATTACCCTGCCACTCATAGCATCCCATATCGATTCTTCCGCCGAAAATCCTAGGATTTCCTGCCAAATCGGTGTCTGGAATGAACATCCCCGGAGTATTGATTCCAGCGTCGATGCATGGACTGTTACCCGACAGACGGTAGTCGCGGCCTTGCTCATTGACGAACAACGGGTTGACTTCAAGCATATTATTATAATGGTCGGGCATGACATGTTCATACCCATTTATCGAATCCAGTCCGTACTGCACCAAGCTGTTGTTGAACATCGGGTCATTGTCGGAACCCCAGAGCCATATCTGCGAGCCCATGTAGTACTCTGTCGTGTCTTTTAAAGTATGGGCATACGCATGATTTCCCCAGAAAATACAGTTGTTTATCGTAGGAGCAGCCTCAAAAGCGGCTTGCATACCGGCACCGCCGCCACCTCCGCAAGAATTGTTGACGATAGTGAGGTTGTTCAACTCAGGATCGGATGTCGCCATTGCCAGACCGCCGCCATAATGCACAACCGAGTTGTTGTAAGCCAACATATTCGACACCTTAACCGAATACCCTTTACAGCGCTGAATGCCCAGTCCTGCTGCATTTACCGCCTCGTTATCATAAAACACGGCATTTCTCAAAACCATGTTGCAACTGTCGATATTCATACCTCCGCCGTATGCCGATTCGCTGTGGTTATGATGAAAAACCATGTCGTGTATATCGAGTTGGCATTTCAAAAACTGGAACCCGACGCCCCAGGTGTAACTGCCCTCAAATCCTACGGTAAAATTATCATAAACCTCACTGTCGTGGATATTCATCGTAGAGTTTTCAGCATAGATGGCTGCACCTTTTCTTCGTGCGGTGTTATGATGAAAACGACAATTCGAAATCTCCATATTGCGAGCAAATTCTACGTAAAACATGCCTCCATCGGCATCGCGAGGAGTCTTTCCGTATGAAAAATCACAATAATCAAACTTCACCATTTCCGGTTTGCTAAAATAAATGCCTCGCCATGCACCGGCCTCGTTATTTTCAAAGTCGGCATAGCCGGTAGTATCGGCAACAGTGAACGTAATGCGTGAATTTTGCTGACCTATTGCCGTCAAATCACCATAAACACTTATTCCGAAATAACCGTCGGAGATGACTTTCGTGCCAGCTACGATCTCAAGAGCCTCTTCCTTCGGGACGACGACATCGCCGATAATATGAACCTCGCCGCTCCACGTACCCGACTGCTCGCCAGAGACTTGTGTAACCTGCACGTCGGTGTGATTCACGGATGTCTCGCGCTTACAACCTATGGTCACAATGGTACAAAAAACTGAAATTATCAATAGGATTCTTCTCATAACATCAATGATTATAATTAATGTGACAAAGATACTAATTTTTTAAATAGGTGGAATTATGATTTTTTATTATTTTTGCATCATGAAAATTTGTGCAAGGATAATAACGGTCATAGCGGTCGCCTTTCTGCTTGTCGGATGCGCCAATGTGGTAATGCCTTCAGGCGGTCCAAAAGACACCAAGTCGCCGGTGGTGCTCGAGGCGTCGCCTGCCAACAACTCGACGGGGTTTACAGGCAAGACGATTCACCTCACCTTCGACGAGTTTGTGACGCTCAACAACCCTACAAATAACGTGCTGATTTCGCCTCCTTTAAGCAAAAAACCCACATATCGCACAAGTGGTAAAACATTGATTATCAAGTTTGAAGAACCATTGCAACCCAACACAACATACTCCATTAACTTCGGCGATGCCATCAAGGATCTGCACGAAGGAAACATCTTCAAAGGCTACACCTTCAACTTCTCGACTGGTGCTAGCATCGACTCGCTTTCACTGAAAGGAAAAGTGATTTCAGCTTCAGCATTGACACCAATGGACGGCATGATTGTAGGATTGTATTCTGATGATAATGAATCAGTTACACTCGATTCGCTTCCATATAAAGTGAAGCCGAACTACATCACCACGACCGACAAACAAGGTGTGTTTGAGTTTTCGGGACTAGCCGATAAGGATTATTTGGTTTTTGCTTTGAAAGATGCCAATTCAAATCTCATTTACGACCTTCCGAATGAAGAAATCGCATTCTGTACAGATTTAATAAAGCCTTATTATATTGATAATCAGATAATTACCAAGCCTGTTATTGATACAATTAAAAACGATTCGATAGCGACAAATGATTCGATATTGATTTCTGTCGATTCTGTTTTTGAGGTGAAAAAACCTGATTATCCTTCTTATGTGCTTTATTCTTTCATTCAGGAAGATTCGGTTCAGAAATTATTTAAAAAAGAGCTTGTCGAAGAGGGTCTGTTACGCTTCGTGTTCCGTTACCCAGCCTCGAATGTCAGCATCAACGCTCTCGAGTCACTCCCCGACACCCTCAACATAACGCCTGTATACTCGATGCGCCAAGACACTATTTTGTGGTACTTCACGCCTTGCAAAGACAGCCTTTGGATCAGCATCAACGATGGCGTAAAGATCAGCGACACCACACATTTCAGCCTGAAGCCGCGCGAAAACGTATCACGCAGAAGGCGCCGCCAGGACGAGAATGCCGTGAAACGCCTTGTGCTGAAAAACAACCTCAAGGGCAACAAACTCAAACCCGAGCAGCCGCTTATCTTCGTGTTCAACGAGCCGATCGTGAAGGTCAACCAGCCCGACTCGATGCTGTTTGTCGAAAACAACGACACGACATACCGCAAACAACAATTTGAGAAACTCGATAATTACGGCTTTAAGTATCAGATTGTCAACGATTTAAAACCGGAAAACAAATATCAGGTCGTCATCCCCGACTCGGTTTTCTTCGGAGCTCGCGGATACACCAACGACACCATCAAGACCGCTTTCAGCGTGCAGGAAGAGTCGGCATTCGGCAACATCTACCTCACCGTGGAGATTCCTGCAAACGTGCCTCAGGTCATAATCGAGCTGACAACCGAAAATGACAAAACCATTGACACTCAGATAGTTACCAAGACAGAAGAGCTTGTTTTCGAGTATCTTGACCCAGGCAAATACAAGCTCAAGGCCACCATCGACCTCGACGCCAACGGCGTATGGAGTCCGGGTAGCTTCACCAAGAGACTGCAGGCTGAGAAGATTGTGTTTTACCAGAACATCCTCGAGGTGCGCGCCAACTGGGACATCGACCTCGACGAGCCTTGGAAAATTGAAAACTAATTGAAAATGAATCCGTTATATCCTGTTATCAAGCTTCGTGAAGGCAAAGACGACGCCGTGAAACGTTTCCATCCGTGGATATTCTCGGGCGCCATCGCCAAGGCCGCTCCTAACCTGCAAGCCGGTGATATAGTGACTGTTACAAACTCGCACGACGAGGTTATCGGCACCGGTTTCTGCGAGGCCGGCAACATAGCCGTTAAACTGCTTTCGTTTGAAAACACCAAAATCGGCGCGATGTTCTGGCAGGAAAAGCTCAATGCTGCCTTCGAGACTCGCAAAGCCCTCGGATTCATCGGCAATCCGCACACCAACTGTTTCCGTCTCGTCCACTCCGAAGGCGACGGCCTCCCGGGATTGATTGTCGACATTTATGGCAAGACCGCCGTCATCCAAGCCCAGACTGAAGGCATGGCATTGAATGTCAATGCGATAGCAAAAGCGTTGGAAGCGATTCCTGAGCTGAAGATTGAAGCTATCTACAACAAAAGCTCCGATGCGATGCAACGAATGGGTAAGGATGCTGTCGACGACGGGTATCTCCTTGGCGGAAAATGCGAGGATTTCGTGCTCGAAAACGACTCGAAGTTCCTTATCGACTGGGAGGTAGGACAGAAGACAGGTTTCTTCCTCGACCAGCGTTTTAACCGCGACTTGGTTCGCCGACTTTCAAAAGACCGCACCGTTTTGAACACCTTCTGCTACACCGGCGGCTTCTCCGTCACTGCGCTCCAAGGCGGCGCAAAACAGGTGGTTTCGGTCGACTGCTCGAAAAAAGCCATCGAGATTTGCGAGAAAAACATTGAGTTGAATGGTTTTTCAACCGAAAACAACCCGAGTCTCGTCGAAGACGCCAAGCTCTACCTGCAAAACATGCCTGAAAACCAATACAATCTGATAATCCTCGACCCGCCGGCGTTTGCGAAAAATCATAAGTCGCTGCACCGCGGACTGCAGGGTTACAAATTCATAAACAAGGAAGCGATCCGAAAGATAAACGCCGGCGGTCTTCTGTTCACGTTCAGCTGCTCGCAGGCTGTCGACAAGGCACAATTTCAGAGCATAGTGATGGCAGCCGCAATAGAGACTGGAAGAAAAGCAAAGATTTTGTATCAATTATCTCAACCGGAAGATCATCCGATTAACATCTACCACCCCGAAGGAGCGTATTTAAAAGGGCTGGTGCTGCAAATTGATTGAGGTTATTTCATTTTATTGATAATTCCTGTGGTCGAGAACCCTTCGACCAAGTCAACTGTCACCACCTTGCCTCCTTTGGCGGTTACAACGTCGTATCCGACGATGTCTTCGGGTTTGTAGTCGCTGCCTTTCACCAAGACATCAGGCTGGACGGTCTTTATCAAGTTGTAAGGGGTATCTTCGTCGAAAAGCACCACCGCGGTCACGCATTCGAGGCCGGCAAGGACAAACGCTCGAGCCTTTTCATCGTTTACAGGGCGCGACGGGCCCTTCAAACGCCTGACAGAGGCATCGGTATTCAGTCCGATCACCATCACATCGCCGAAAGCCGCTGCCTTCGACAAATACTCCACGTGACCGCGGTGCAAAATGTCGAAACAGCCATTCGAAAAAACGATTTTCTTGCCGTTTTTCCTGCAATCCTCAAGCCACTTTTCGAGTTTTTCCCCGTCAAGGAGCTTTTTGTTTATCTTTTCGAAGTAATTCATAATCAATTGTTTATAGGTTTTCTTTTGTCAAAAAAGAACATCATCACGTATGCTAAAATTCCAGTGATGAGGTAAAATATCATCTGTGAGCCATGGTTGATGGCGGCAAATGAGCCCGCTACCTGCTCTGAAATGCCATAAAAGCCGCTCAGTAATGTGATGGCAATAAAATGATATGTCCCGATGCCTCCAGGAACCGGCGCCACTATTCCCATGGTCGCAATTCCAAGCAACGTCACCGCCTCGACGACACCCAAGTGACTCGTCTCAGCCAGCATGTAGAACGGCAGCCATGTCATCAGAACGTAAAATCCCCAAACTGCCAGCGTATAAAGGATGAAACGCCATTTTTTCTTCATGGTGACAACCGACTTTATTCCATCTATGAAACCATGCCACAGCGAAGCAATTTTTTTGTTTTTTCTGATTATTTTTACCAAAAAAATGATAAAAACAATGCCGGCAACGATTACTATTATTCCAAGTAGCACATTGTTTATCAGCTTGTTAACAAGCGGCACCATCCAAGAAGTTATAAGACTTCCCAAGAGTTTCCATTGGAAGACGATAACCAAAAACGCCAATCCGAAGAGCACCAGCAAGTCGATGATTCGTTCAGAAATCACTGAGCCTAAGGTCTTGTCGAACGGGATGTTTTCCTTACGTTTCAGCACGCTGCAACGCACCACCTCGCCCAGTCTCGGAAAGATACAATTCGCCAGATAAGCTATCAAAACAGCGCCGTAAGTCGACGAAGCCCTCGTCTTGTAACCAAGCGCCTCGATCTGGATATTCCAACGTAAAGCTCTGAAATACAACGAGATAGCCAAGCATGCCAGACTCAGAAGCATCCACGAATACTTGGCTCCTTTGATATCGGTCCAAAGCTGCGACAGGTCGATGTTACGGAAGCTGAACCATAACAAAGCCACTCCCAATGCCAGGAAGACTACATACCACAGGGTTTTGGACGTTTTTTTATTCAAATTTTGTTGTTTTTGTCAGGAAAAATAATCATCGGCTTGAACTTCTTGGCCTCTTCAAAGTCCATCGAGGCGTAAGAAGCTATAATCACGAGGTCGCCTTTCTTCACGAGATGTGCCGCCGCCCCGTTGATGCCGATGACGCCGCTGCCGCGCTTGCCCTTGATGACGTAGGTATGCAGACGATGTCCGTTGGTGACGTCGTAGATGTCAACCTTCTCATTTTCAATGAGATTGACAGCATCCATCAAGTCTTCGTCGATGGTGATGCTGCCGATATAGTCGAGATCGGCCTGCGTAACGGTGGCGCGATGTATTTTCGATTTAAGGATTTCGATATTCATCTTAAAAAATTCTTAAATTATCAATCAGACGGACAGGGCCGAGCTGCAATGCCACGAAAATCCTAGCATGTTCGCAGTCTTTCCAGTCGGTGACGGCTTGTAAATCAGCCTCGTCTGCTATCTCAACGTATTCAACGTCGAATTGTTTTATATCTGAATACTTTTTTAATGCCAGAGCCTTCATCTCGGCCGGACTCATAGTCTCGTAGTTGGCTACAGTCTCCTGCAACACCTTGTAAATCATAGGTGCTATGGCACGTTCCTCGGCGTTGAGGCGCATATTACGCGAGCTCATCGCCAGCCCGTCTTTCTCACGGACGATGTCGCAAGGCACGATTTCGAGATTGATGTTGTAATCATGCACAAGTTTTCTGATTATCGCCTGTTGCTGGAAGTCTTTCTCGCCGAAATAGGCTCTGTCGGGCTGCACTATGTCGAACAGCTTGCGCACCACTATCGCCACTCCGTTGAAATGACCAGGACGGCAGGCACCTTCCATCACATGCTCGATGATGCCGAAGTCGTAATGATCCTCGACTTTCGTTGGATACATCTCCTCCACCGACGGCATGAAAACAGCGTCACAGCCTGCACTTTCGAGCATCTTAATATCTTTTTCAGGAGTTCTCGGATACTTCTCCAAGTCGGTAGGATTGTTGAACTGGACAGGGTTCACAAACACACTTGCGACAGCCACGTCGTTCTCTTTTTTCGCACGGCGAATCAATGAAAGATGGCCTTCATGAAGGGCTCCCATGGTCGGGACGAGACCCACCGAGAGACCCGAGTCGCGCTTTGCCTTCAAAAACGATTGAAGATCAGCGATATAATTAAAAACTTGAATCATACTTCTATTCAAATTCAGTCTAAAAATCATGCAAATTTAAACAATATAGAAATATAATGTGCAATTATTTTAAAAAATTCGTATTTTTGCATCCAGAAATGCCCTTGTAGTTCAACGGATAGAATGGAAGTTTCCTAAACTTTAGATTTGGGTTCGATTCCCAGCGAGGGTACTTCTTAAAAACACTATTCTATGAGAAAAATACTGTTTCTGTTAACCATATTGGCATTAAACCTTGCATCTTTCGCCCAGAAAATCGGTGAATGGACGGCTCACACGCCAGGCATGAACGTCGTCAGCGTCGATATCATACGCGACAACATCTACGCCGCTACACCTTACGGTATATTTTACTTCAACACTAACGACAACAGTATCAACCGTTTATCAAAAGTCAACGGATTGTCAGACATGGGCATCAACATCATGCGCTATAGCACGTCAAAGGATGTTATGTTTGTAGGATACACCAACACCAATATCGATGTCATTGACAGTCAAGGAAATGTGACCAACATCCCTGACATCTACAACAAATATATCCTTGGTAACAAGACCATCAACAACGTATTTTTCAACGACTGTTACGCCTATGTCTGCTGCAGTTTCGGCATCGTTGTCATCGATTTGGATCGCAACGAGGTGAAAGACACCTACATCATCGGTCCGAATGGTACATATCTGAACGTCAACGACTTAACACTGTGCAATGGCGTCTTTTACGCAGCGACAGAGCGAGGCATCTATTATGCTCAAGCCGACAACACCAATCTCGCCAACTTCGCGCAATGGCATCGTTTCGGCGGACTGCCAAGTCTGAGGATAAACTTCTCACAAATTGAGTGTTTCGATAATTACGTCGTGGCAAACTACTCCGACAACACTTACGACAACGACACGTTATATGCCATAACCGACACATTATCATGTAGTTACTTCCTTCCAGGCAGTCAGAGTCTCATCAAAGAGCTGCGTGTCTGCGATGACAGGATCATTGTGACCGAAGACCGTCAGGACATCAGGGTTTACGACAAAAACAAAGAGTTGATATTCTCGTTGAGTGGCATCACGCCTCAGTCGACCGTCTACGACAGCAAAAGAAACTGCTACTGGTCGGGAACCCGCATCAATTCTCTCGGACGAATCGAAAACGACGGATCATATATCTTCGTCATCTCCAACGGCCCATCGACCAGTAAGGTATTCAGTATCAACACTTCAGGCAACGACGTATGGGTCGCCCCTGGCGGCTACAGCAGCACCTGGGCACCTACCTGGAGCGGCGAAGGACTGTCGCACTACAACGGATGGAAATGGTCGTCCATCAACCGATGGAACACCTCTGGTTTGGACACCATCCCAGACATCATATGGGTGCAAGCCGACCCGCGTGACAGCAACACCCTTTATTTCGCCACCTACAGCAAAGGCCTCGTTGTCTACAAAAACGGCAAGGTAAAGAACGTCTACAGCGGATACAACAGCAGTCTGGGCTTCAACGTGCCATGGCTGCAGCTGGGCAGTCACTACACTTTCATCACCGGCTTAGACTTCGACAGCAACAATAACATGTGGATCGCCAACAGCGGTGCCGACAAACAGCTCTCGGTGTGGAAGAGCAACGGCTCATGGCAGTCGTACAACATCGGCAGCGGAGACATCGGACGTCTTATGGTCGACAAAAACGACATTAAATGGATTTTCAAACGTGGCGGCGAGCTCACGGTTTTCTATAATGGCACCGTGAAGACCGTCAACAAAAACGCTACCACCGGCAACCTCCCCGGCGACGGCGTCAACTGCTTCGCCACCGACAACAACGGCACAGTGTGGATAGGCACCACCGACGGCGTGGCTTTGTTCTACGACTCGAAAAAAATCTTCAAAAACAACACCTACGCATGCTCGAGGATACTCATCCCGCGTAACGACGGCTCAGGTCAGGCCGACTACCTGCTCTCAGGACAGTCGGTGCTCTCGATAGCTGTCGACGGCGCCAACAACCTGTGGTTCGGCACCAACAACGGCGTTATCCAGACCTCCAACGACGGACAGACCACCTACCATCATTTCACAATCGAAAACAGCCCGTTGTTCTCAAACAACGTGAAAGACATAGCCATCGACGACGACGGCAACGTTTATTTCTCAACCGACAACGGCATAGTCTCCTACAAAGGTACTGCCACGGCCGGACAAGAGAAAAACGACAACGTCATAGTGTATCCTAACCCGGTCAGGCCCGAGCATAGCGGCATCGTCGGCATCAAAGGACTGGTCACCAACGCACTGGTGAAGATCACCACCACCGACGGCGCCTTTGTGACACATCTGCAGGCACAGGGCGGACAGGCTGTGTGGGACTGCACCGACATCAATGGAGCCATGGTGGAACCGGGCATCTACCTCATCTTCGTCAGCGACGAGACAGGCAAAGAGACATACGCCACCAAGGTGCTTATCATGCGATAAACAATGAATTCCGACAAGACCCGCGCCATCGTTTTCAAAGCCATAAGATATGGCGATAACAGTCTGATTGTCAAGCTGTTAACCGAACAAAACGGCCTACAGCCGTTCATGGTGAAAGGTGCCTTCAACAAAAACGCCAAGATCCGCGCCGCCTTATTCCAACCGCTCACCCTACTCGAGATAGTGGCCGCCAACTCACGCGGCGAGTTGGGTTATCTCAAGGAAGCCGGCATAGAATACGCCTATCAGGATATACCTATTAATATAAATAAGAACGCCATAGTGCTGTTTCTATGCGAATTGCTGTCGAAAACCATTCAGGATTCGGAGACCGACCTCGAGCTCTTCGCCTTTATACACGATGCGTTGACACATCTCGATAATACGACAGGCAACTGTGCCGATTTTCCATTGAAATTTGCAGTAAAACTTAGCGATTTCTTAGGTTTTTCGCCTAACGTAAGCAATTATAAACAAGGTTTCATCTTCGACCTTGAGGAAGGCTGCTTCCGCCACGACGGCTCCAACTCAACCTACGTCGCCGACCCAAGGCAGAGCGAACTGCTGTTTAACCTCTGCAACCACGATGTCTTTGATGATTTTTGTCTGAATATCGCCAACCACGAGCGCCGTCAACTGCTCGAGGCGGTCATCTCCTATTATAAGCTGCATGTCAGCGGCTTCAACGACATGAAGTCGACCGACATCCTCAAGACCGTACTTCAATCTGAGAGCGCGACACGCTGATAGGCAGGCTCTGCCCCACCGCCTCGATGTTGATTATCAAGCGCTGCTTGCCCCGAATCTCCACCAGTCTTCCGACCAGACCCTTCATCTGACCGCGAGCTATCTCCACAACCTGTCCCTCATGCAGCTCCGACAGCTGTTCCAAGTCGTCAACGCCATCGTATTCTCCGATGTACGACCTCACCGCAACCAACTGATTATCAGGCACTGGCACCGGCTTACCCTCAAAACAGACAAACCTCACCACGCCAGGTGTGTTGAGGATGTCGAAATAGTTTTTTAAGTCGGTGTGGACAAAAAGGTAAGACTTAAACAATGGCTCTTCGACCATCTTTTTGCGGTCGCTCCATTGTTTAAGCCTCCCGATAAGAGGTAGATATGTCTCTATGTGCCTATCTTCCAATAACTTGGAAGTCTTTTTCTCATAGCGTGACTTCACATAGACGGCATACCACCTTAAAGCGGTCTTTTCAGACATTATTCTCTTCTCTTTCTAAGAATACGTCCTAAAAGACCTTCTTTTTTATGTTTGTGATGGCTGTCGTCGCTGCCATAATAGCCAGTGCCGTAGCCATAACCATATCCGTAGCCGTAGCCATAACCATATCCGTAGCCATATCCGCCGTAGCCGTAGCTGTAACGATAGCCATAGGTTCCCGAGAACTGGATACCGTTGATGATGATGTTCATCTTCACGCCGCGGTCTTCAAGGTCTTTGGTGATCGAAGCAAACACCTTCTTGTTGGTGACACCCTGACGGACCACGTAACAGTTGGCATCTACGTGCTTCATCAGCAGGAATGCATCGGTAACAAGTGCCAGAGGCGGAGTATCGACGATGATATAGTCATATATTTCTTTAAGCTCTGCAAACAGCTGCGAGCAGCGGTCTGAAGCGATAAGTTCGGCCGGGTTTGGCGGCACAGGACCGGCGCAGATGATATCCAAAGCAGGCAACTTACCTGATGGCTGGATGATCTCGTCGACAGAGGCTTTGTTTGCAAGATATGAAGTGGTACCGAGCTTGTTGCTCAAGCCAAACTCCTGATACAGACGAGGTTTACGTAAGTCAAAACCGATAAGCACCGTCTTCTTACCATACAAAGCATAGATTGACGCCAAGTTGATGGAGATGTAGGTCTTACCCACTGATGCCATATCACCTGTGACGAGGATGGTGCATTTTTCCTTGCCTTGGACGATAAAGTCGATATTGGTTCTGATCGAACGGAACGACTCGGCTGCAGGCGACTTCGGCGATGAGATAACCATAGTCTTGGTGCCCTTACTTGAGTCGATTTGCGGAATCTGACCGATGATAGGATATTTCGTAGCTTTCTCGATATCTTTACGCTCCAAAACCTTGGTGTTGAAGAAGTCCTTCAGCAGGATATACGCCACCGGGATGAGGAGACCGAGAATCAAGGCGATGAGATAGTTCATCGTGGCGCGCGGTGCCACTCTTCTCACGAGAGCCAGACGTGCTGAATCGATAATCTCGTTATCAGGCGTGTTGCTGGCCTTCAAAATCTGAGCTTCCGAACGACGCTGCATCAAGAAGTTATAGATTGTCTCGCTGTAGGTGAACTTACGCTGATATCCGAGGAGCTGACGCTGTGTCTCAGGAAGTTCCTTCACCTGCTCATCGAGCTTACGGATATTGTCGTTGATACCTTTGATGTTCAAACGTGTATTGTTGATGATGTTGTTGATGTTTTCCAACAACTGCATCTTGGTCTGGGCAATCTGCTGGTCAAGACTGATGACCACAGGGTTCTTGTCGGTCGAGGTGATGAGCTGTGTCTGCTTCTTACTTGAGAGGTCGACCAGCTTGCTCACGAGTTGGTTCAGAAGCGGATCCTGAATACCCATAGCACTCGGAGCGATGAGTTTATCAGGCTCATCGAGGTTTGCCTCAATATATTCTTTCAAGTCGGTGTAATACTTAAGACTGAGTTCGAGTTCGGCCTTACGTTTCTCCTGTTCTTTCAAGTAATTGAACAGGTCGGTGGCTTGCTTGTCGAGGTTCATGAAGTCGTTACCCTGCTGGAAGCTCTGGAGGTCGATCTCAGCCTTATCCAACGATTCCTGAATACCAACCAACTCTTTATCAATGAATTTGATTGTATTCTCAGAGACTCTGTTCTTGTTGTCAAGGTCTCTCTGGATAAACTCTTCGCACAACTGATTCAGATAATCGGTGATTTTGGCGGCATTGTTGCCTTGAATCGTAAGTCCGAGCAATGACGCCTGTTTACTGATATTTGCAACCGTCATTCTGCTGCTCATCGAGCCGACAAGCGAAACCATACTGTTGATGCGGAATGAAAGCTTCATTCTGCTGTCATTATCAACATTGTAGTGGCTGTTAAGAATTATGCGGAATTTGTTGTATTTGTTGTCGACAGTGTCGCCAAACGAATAAACATCATCAATCATGACTTCGTTTACCAGTCCGAGATACTTGTCTTCACCGAAATCGTACATCGAAGCTCTTTTTGCTTCGGCTTTCAGCCTATACTGACCATTATCCAGGATTTTGACGTTATATGTCACACCCACCATCTGTGGAGCGGTATAGTCGATTTCCACTGTAAACGGGTTGTCTTTATACAACTCAACGGTTGCCAAACGGCCTTTTGAATAATAAGAAACGTTGAAATCGAGCTTTCTCAATGCTTTTTCAGCGAGCATGTATGACTTGAGAATTCCTATTTCGTTATCGACGTTACCATAACTTCTGAAATTCATACCCGTCATCATTGCGGCAGCATCCATACCCATCTTTTGTTCCTTGATGTAAATGCTGGCCGAAACCTGATACACATTAGGAGTATATCTGTTGTAGACATAACCTGCCATCAAAGCGATAACTCCAAATATGATAAACAGATACCAATAACTTAAAAACTTGATAATCAAAGTCTTGATATCAATCGCATTTTCGTCTTCAGTCTGAAGCGGACGCTGAAAATCTTTAATATCGTTGCTATTCATAATACTGACTATTTAGCTGAAGTTATCATAAAGAATGTAAGAACTGTTATGAGCAATGATGCCGCCGAGAAGATTGTCGAATACGGCATTGTCGTGAATCCATATCTCTTGAGACCGAGCGGTTCGACATAGATGATATCGTTCGGCTTGAGATAAAACTGAGGATTTTCAAGGATATTGGCATCGTTGAGGTTCACTCTCACTATCTGCGAACCTTCCGTCGTCTGGTGAATGATCTTGATATTCTTCTTATTCGCAAAATCAGTGGCGTTGCCGGCCAAAGCCATAGCCTGGAAGATGTTGATATCCGACTGGTACACCTGATACTGACCCGGACGTGTCACCTCACCGAGGATTGTCAGGTTAAACAGACCGAGTTTCACGTAAACGATGGTCTCCTTCTGATATTCTCCGATGATATTCTGGATCTTCTGCTGAATCTCGTCGATGGTCAAGTCCTTGACGTAGATCTTACCTGCATACGGGAAGTCGATTGTGCCTTCGTCGCTGACGTTGAAGCCGTTCAAGTAAATACCGGCGTTACCGCTTGAGTTCTGCGTGCTTCCCATCGAACCGATGTTAGCCGTGCTTCCTGTATTGAAGAACTCCGAGAAGTTCTTATCCATACTCGACACCCTGATGTAAAGGTTATCGCCTGGCTGCACCTTGTAGTCGAAGCTACGTTTGTTCTGATACTCAACCGATGTGATACTGTCAATCATCTGCTCGTGCTGCAGATAGAGGATCTTTTTCTGCGAAACGCATGATGTCATAATCGTCATCACAACCACCGCGGTAATCACCACTGCTTTGAAGAATAGTTTTTTCATCTATTTAAGTTTTTTAATTATTTATCTGTAAACAATTGATATTCAATGATTTGATTCCATATAAAGGATCTTTCGAATACTTGTTTTCAACCTTGAAATGATACTCGCCTTTCTCATTGAAACTCATCTCATTGATCAATGGCAGTTCAAAATGATAATATCCGTCGACCTTTTCCGACTTGAAATTACCTTCGCTGTCTCTCAAACGGAACTTATATTCCCTCGCACGACTGCCGCCATCAGGCGAACTGACGCTCAGCACAACGACAAACATCTCGTTCTCCGCGCCATGGTAAGGATAGATATTCGGGTATACGTCCGAAATGTCGATATCCATCACCACGTCGGCCGTCATCGGAGCTTTCACCACGTTATATGTGGCCTCCAGATAATCGAACCTACCCCATGTTTCACTTTGAAAATCCTTGGAAAGCACAACACTGTCTTGCTTTTCGGTGCACGACACCATGCTCAGCGCAAAGATTATCAATGCGACAAAACTCAATAGCCGTTCTTTTATACACACTTTCACAATTTGCAAAAATACAATATTTTCTTTATAAAAACACAAAACTTTAATAAACTTTTAATATTTTTGTAATTGGAAAATTTTTCGGGCAAAATTTCATAACGATATGATTAAGAACAAGATAAACTACTCGCAACGCCAATATGTCATCGGCTCGATATTCATATTGGTTGCAATTATCTTGTTGATCAAGCTTTTTATCATTCAAATTGTCGACGATTCGTATAAACATTCTTCCGAAAACAACACCCTCCGATACGTCACGCAATACCCTCAAAGAGGTAAGATTTACGACCGTAACGGCAAACTTCTGGTCTACAACGACGCCGTTTACGACCTGATGATTATCCCTTCGCAAGCGAAGAATATCGATACCTCTTCTTTTTGTAAGTTATTGAATATCAATAATTCAACTTATAATACTTATTTTCAGAAAGCTAAAAAATACTCTTCGATAACGCCTTCGATTTTTATTTCGCAGATAACGAAAGAGGAATACGGCCGCATTGCGGAGATGCTTTATCATTATCCGGGCTTTTATTTCCAGACGCGATCCATCCGTCAGTATCCTATGCCTATCGCGGCTCACACCTTGGGAAGCATCGGCGAGGTGACGAAGCCAGAGATGGAACGCGACGCCTACTATAAACTTGGCGATTATATAGGAAAATCGGGCATTGAGAAGTATTATGAGAAAGAGCTTCGAGGCAAGAAAGGCATAAAAATCACCGTCGTCGACGTGCATAACCGTGAGAAGGAACGTTATATGGGCGGTGCCTTCGACACCCTGCCGGAGCCGGGTTCCGATATCATACTCGGTCTCGATGCCGACCTCCAGACTTACGGTGAATACCTCATGGCAGGCAAGACAGGCTCCATCGTAGCCATCGAGCCGTCGACCGGACAGATCCTCGCCATGGTGTCGAGTCCAACCTTCGACCCCAACGACTTGGTGGGTCGCGGTCGCGGCGCTCGTTACAACGAGCTGCTCAACGACCCCGATAAGCCGCTGATTAACAGGGCGATAAGCGGCACCTACCCTCCCGGCTCGACCTTTAAGATGATCAACGGACTGGTATCACTCGAGAGCGGTGTGATGACAGCCAACACACCGTATCCATGTAGCGGGCCAAACAGCTCGCCTATCAAATGCACCCACCATCACGGGTCGCCGGTGAGGCTCTACGATGCCATCGAGAATTCATGTAATCCTTACTTCTGGCAGGCTTTTCAGGCGATGATGAACTCACATCGTTTCAAAGACCAGAAGGAGGCGTTCCAGTTCTGGTACGACAACGTCACCAGCTTTGGTCTCGGCCGTGCATGCGAGTCGGACATCCCGTTCACGGTGTCGGGTAACATCCCGAAACGCGAATATTACGACAAGATTTACCGTGGCGTGTGGAATGCGCTCACGATACGCTCGCTCAGCATCGGTCAGGGTGAGATTCTGGTCACTCCGCTGCAGCTCGCCAATGTGGCGGCAGCCATCGGCAACGAGGGCTATTTCATTGAACCTCATTATGTTAAGAATCTCGGCGGTGCCAGTGACAGCGTGATCTTTGGGAAGCACGTCATCAACATCAAGCAACGTCATTTCAAAGATGTGAAGAAAGGCATGCAGAGCGTCTTCGAGGGCGAACACGGCACTGCCAGGATGTCGTACATCCCCGGAATCACCGTCGGTGGCAAGACTGGCACCGCCGAGAACCCGCACGGCCTCGACCACTCTATCTTCATGGCATTTGCTCCCGTCGACAACCCGCAGATTGCAATAGCGGTAGTGGTCGAAAACGCCGGCTTCGGCTCAACATGGGCCGCTCCTATCGCCTCTTTGATGATCGAGAAATACATACGCGGCGAGATAACACGTCCGTACCTCGAAAAACGAGTGTTAACAACCAATAGCGCACAATGAGAAGCAAGACATTCATAGGAAAAATCGATATCTGGCTGTTTGTCATCTACTTAGCCTTGGTGACAATCGGACTTCTCAGCATCTACGCCGCGGCATTCAACGCCGACCACCCGCATATCTGGGACTTCTCGCAAAACTACGGCAAGCAGCTTGTCTTCATCGGCGTCAGCATGTTGGTGGGATTTGTGATTTTGCTAATAGATGCTACGGTTTTCAACGCTTTTGCATATGTCATCTACGGCTTGTCGTTGCTGAGTTTGTTGTTGGTGTTGGTCATAGGCTCCAAGATCTCAGGCTCCACCTCATGGATTCAGCTCGGACCAATCTCGTTCCAGCCTTCCGAGTTCGCTAAGTTCGGCACGGCGCTGGCCTTGGCGCATTATCTCGGCAAACTCGACACCGACCTCACGAAGTTCAAGACCAAACTCACAGCCTACGGCATCGTCTTCCTCCCTATGCTGCTCATCTTGGCTCAAGGCGACGCCGGCTCGGCATCGGTGTTCATCATCTTTTTATTCGTGCTTTATCGCGAAGGTATGGGCGGAAGGATTCTAATCATCGGACTTGTGGCAGCCACGCTGTTCATCCTATCTCTTTGTGTTTCAAAGTGGTATGTCATGATAGGACTGGCAGTGATCTATGCCATCTTCCTCCTCATGATCGACCGCACCAAGAAAAATGTATGGCTCCTGACGGGCATCCTCATCGCGGCCTGCGCCTTCGTGTTCTCAGTGGACTTCGCCTTCCATCATGTTTTGAAGCCGCATCAGCAGACGCGTATCAACATCATTTTGGGTAAAGAACACGACATCAGAGGTGTGGGATATAACTTGAATCAGTCAATGATTGCTATAGGTTCGGGAGGTTTCTCTGGCAAGGGCTACCTGCATGGCACCATGACGAAATACAACTTCGTGCCTGAACAGCACACCGACTTCATCTTCTGCACCGTCGGCGAGGAGTCAGGCTTCATCGGATGCTTCTTCCTGATAGCTCTTTATCTTGCTTTGATGCTGAGAATCATACACTTAGCCGAGCGACAACGATCTCCGTTCAGTCGAATCTACGGCTATGGCATAGCCTGTATTTTCTTCTTCCACTTTGCAATAAATATAGGAATGACGATAGGATTGGTGCCTGTCATCGGCATCCCATTGCCATTCCTAAGTTACGGAGGCTCAAGCCTCATGTTTTTCTCAATGATGATATTCGTGTTCCTGAAACAGGACGCGAACCGTATGAATATCCTTTAGATTCCTAACGAAATATTCAGTCCTTTTGCGGTATTTATAAGGTCGCAATCCGGCTCCACGAAGTTCATCTTCGCCACTGCATCTTTGATAGGCACGCTTATCACATGCGGGTGACGGTAAGCCACCATGTGACCGTATTCCTTGTTCAACACCATCTCAAACGCCTTCACGCCGAACTGTGACGCAAGCACTCTGTCGTAAGCGATAGGCACGCCACCACGCTGCAGGTGACCGAGTGTGGTCTCACGCATATCGTGTTCAAAGCCAGCGGCTTTCATCTGCTCGATGAACTTCACTCCTATGCCGCCGAGCTTCACGTTCTCGTAGCCAGGCTCGTTGCTCTTGGTGAAGATCTGGGTGCCGTCTTTCGGCTTCGCGCCCTCGCTGATGACCACGATGGCATGACCACGGTCGTTGTGGAAACGCTCCTCGAGACGTTTCTTCACTATGTTAACGTCGTAAGGGAACTCTGGTAATAAGCACACCTCGGCGCCGCCAGCTATTGCTGCATTCAGCGCGATCCAGCCGGCGTCGCGACCCATGACTTCAAGCACGAAAACACGGTTGTGAGAAGCTGCTGTTGTGACAAGTTTATCCACGGCTTCGGTTGCAATCTGCACTGCGGTCTGGAAGCCGAAGGTGCAGTCGGTCATCGAGAGGTCGTTGTCGATGGTTTTGGGCACACCTATGATATTAAGTCCTTTTTCGTACAACTTCTGTGAGATACGCTGCGAGCCGTCGCCACCGATGTTGATGACACAGTCGATGCCCATATATTCCAAGCGGCGGATCATCTCATCGCTGCGGTCAACTATCTCCCATGTGCCGTCGTTTTTCTTCACTGGCCATGTGAACGGGCCGCCTTTGTTGGTTGTCTCAATGATTGTGCCGCCACGGAAATGTATTCCGCGCACGACTTCAGGGGTGAGGCGCACTATCTCCTGCGGCTCCCAAAGCACTCCGTTGAATGCCTGGATGCTGCCGAGGACCTCCCAGTCGGTCTCCTGCGACGCACGCTTCACGATAGCGCGAATCACCGCGTTCAATCCAGGGCAGTCGCCGCCACCAGTAGTTATAAGGACTCTTTTCATACCTATTAATCTTTCAAATTCAATGCTATCTGAAGCTCATCGAGCTGCTCTTGTGCGATTGGAGAAGGTGATTCCGCCATGACATCGCGTCCCTGGTTGTTCTTAGGGAATGCGATGAAGTCGCGGATTGAGTCTTGTCCTCCGAAGAGCGAGCAGAGACGGTCGAAACCGAATGCCAATCCTGCGTGAGGTGGTGCTCCGTATTCGAAGGCATTCATCAGGAAGCCGAACTGCTCCTGAGCCTTCTCGTCGGTGAAGCCGAGGGTATGGAACATCTTCTTCTGCAGGTTTTTGTCGTGGATACGAACGGAGCCGCCGCCGACTTCAGTGCCGTTGAGCACAATGTCGTAAGCGTTGGCACGGATCTCACCCCATTTGTCAGGCTGCTCGAGGAGGTATTCATCCTCTGGTTTCGGAGCCGTGAACGGATGGTGCATTGCATAGTAACGCTGTGTCTCTTCGTCCCATTCGAGAAGCGGGAAGTCGATGACCCACAATGGTTTATACACGTTAGGGTCGCGCAAGCCGAGCTGGTTGCCCATCTCGAGACGGAGAGCGTTCATCTGCACTCTAGTAGGCATGGCTTTACCGCTGAGTATCAACAGCATATCGCCTGGTTTAGCGTTGCATTTGTCGAGCCATGTCTTCAAAATCTCAGGTGTGTAGAACTTATCGACCGACGATTTGATTGTGCCGTCTTCGTTGTATTTCACGTAAACGAGACCTTTCGCTCCCACCTGCGGACGTTTCACGAAATCTGTGAGCGCGTCGGTCTGCTTGCGGGTGTAGTTGGCGCAGCCTTCAGCGTTGATGGCGACCACGAGTTCAGCCTCGTCGAACACCGAGAAGCCATGACCTTTTGCCACATCGTTGAGTTCCACGAATTTCATTCCGAAGCGGATATCCGGCTTGTCCGAGCCGTAGTATTTCATTGCGTCATGCCAAGTGATTCTTGGGAAATCGCCGAATTCAATGCCTTTGATGGTCTTGAACAGATGTTTTGCCAAGCCCTCAAACATGTTGATGACGTCTTCCTGTTCAACGAACGACATCTCGCAGTCGATCTGTGTGAACTCAGGCTGACGATCGGCGCGGAGGTCTTCATCGCGGAAGCAGCGCACTATCTGGAAGTAGCGGTCGAAGCCTGCCACCATGAGGAGCTGTTTGAACTGCTGCGGTGACTGTGGGAGAGCGTAGAACTCGCCTGGGTTCATACGGCTCGGCACCACGAAATCACGGGCTCCTTCAGGGGTTGACTTGATCAAGCAAGGAGTCTCGATTTCGAGGAAGTCGTTGCCTGACAAGTATTTACGCACTTCCTGTGCCATTTTGTGGCGCAAGATGATGTTATTCTTGATTGGGTTACGGCGCAGGTCGAGGTAACGGTACTTCATGCGGATGTCGTCGCCGCCGTCGCTCACGTCTTCGATAGTGAACGGAGGCACCTTAGATGTCGTCAAAATCTTGAGAGACTCGACTTTCAGTTCGATGTCGCCTGTCGGGTTTTTCGGGTTTTTCGATTCGCGTTCCACCACGACGCCTTTAGCCTGAATGACGAATTCACGTCCGATTTCGCGGGCGGTCTTCATCGTCTCAGCAGAGCTAACGCCTTCTTGCATAAAGAGTTGCGTAATACCATAACGATCACGGAGATCAATCCAAAGCAGGGCGCCTTTGTCGCGCACGCGCTGCACCCAGCCGCTCAAAGTGACTTCCTGACCCACGTTGGCCATGCGAAGTTCACCACAAGTATGAGTTCTAAACATATCGTTTATTGTTATATTCTACAAAATTGCAAATTTACAACTTTTTTAAATACTGACCACTTTCATGCAACAATTTTTGCAGTCGAAGTCGAGGCGGAAACGGCCCCGTTCGTTGGTGAGATATAAAGGTGTTGCGGGTTTGCCTGTCTCTTTCGAGCAAAGTCCGTTGGCATAACGGATGCAATGTTTGGTTGTCATCACCACGGTCTCGCCTTCGGGCATCGTCTTCTCCATGCCGTCGTCGATATACGTAACGCCGTGATTCTCATAGAATTGTCGGGAGAGGGAATTGGTGACGTTGCCGAGATATGACAGGTCGGATTCGGGGTAATTCGATTGCAGTGGACACACGCGGTGTGTCCGTACAATACGGTTTTCACGATGATTTTCCACCAGTGCCTTTTCCAATTCAACAACCAGTTGGCGTTTCATCTCGCCGAGAACCGAGGCAGGGATGAAATAAATTGTATCTAATTGAATATCAATATTTTCAATAGAAAATTTCGTGTCACCCCATTGCGACAGTTTGGTGCGGATGTTTTCGAGGGCTTTTTCGGGATTTTTGGCGATGTCTTTGGGGCATTGCAGGCAAACGCTGACGTTTTCGGATGATAACTTGAAGCCCTCGGAGGTCTCGGAGAGCTCAAGGTTTATCGGGAGTTTCCGATTGCCGTTGGAGGCGTCGACGGAACGTTGCCAGAGGATGTCATAGTTGCGATATAAGGGGGTTCCTCGCTGCGCTCGGAATGACAACAGCGACGAACTTAACAGTGTGTTTCCGTCGACGCCGTTGACGTTGAAGCCTTGTAATTCCTTGTTTTCATCCAGGAAACAGAGACCGTCGCCGTTGTGGAGAGTGACGCCGTCGTTCAGCTTGACTGTCAGGCGTTTGCCGTCGATCTTCGTGATTTCGCCGATGTGCTCACCCATTGACTTTGGGGTGAACGGCGCGTCGATGCCTTTCTGGCGGCCGTGGATGAAGTAATCGGTGAAGCCTCGATTGAACGATTTCTCGAGATTCGGGATGAAGCCCGGCATCGACGCGCCGTGTGACGCGCGCTCCAAATCAGACCTTCGGGCTATGATTTCGTCGATGGCCTGACGGTAGTAGGCCGTGGTGTTTTTCACGTAGTCGGAATCTTTGAGGCGACCTTCTATCTTGAAAGAAGTGATGCCGGCGTCGATGAGAGCCTCGAGGTTTCTCGAGTTATTCATATCACGCAGCGACAGCAGATACCTGTTGTTTATCAGCACCTTGCCGGTCTCGTCCTCGAGGCTCCATGCCAGTCGGCATGGCTGAGCGCAGGCCCCTCGGTTGGCAGAACGACGCCCGATAAGGTGACTCAGATAACACTGTCCGCTGTAGCTCACGCACAGCGCGCCGTGGACGAAGAACTCCAACGGCACTGTGGTCTTGGCTCGAATCTCTCTGATCTGTTCGAGACTGAGTTCCCTGGCGAGCACCACCTGTTCGAAGCCGACGTCTTCGAGGAATTTCACCTTATCGGGCGTCGTGTTGTTGCACTGCGTCGAAGCATGTAGCGCTATCGGAGGCATATCCATCTCGAGAAGTGCCATGTCCTGCACTATCAGCGCATCGACGCCGGCATTGTAGCAATCCCAAGCGATTTTACGCGCCGACGCTAGCTCGTCGTCGAACAAAAGAGTGTTGAGCGTGACATATACCTTCGCGTCGTAGATGGCAGCATGGTCGCAGAGTCTCGCGATGTCGGCGATGCTGTTGCCAGCCTTCTCGCGCGCACCGAAGCCAGGTCCGCCGATATACACCGCGTCGGCGCCATGGTTGATGGCAGCAACACCCACTTCGAGGTTCTTCGCTGGAGAAAGCAGTTCTATTTTTTTCAAGACAGATATTTTTTGCAAAGATAGCTAATTTTTCGTTTTCCGGATAAAGAAAATACTTCCGACGTCGACAAGTACGCCATCGTATAACTCGGTGATTTTCATGTTGTTACGACGAATAAACTTCCTCAGCTCCTTACATTCCTTCAGATGTTTCAACGCTCCGCACACCACCACGGTGTCGTCGACCAGTCCGCAGCATCCCGGGAAGAAGCCGTAATCCTGTCCTGGCAGAGTGATTTGATGTGGGTCGACATAGAACACATTGCATCCATTGGCCTCCAAAACGCGTTTTATTCCCATGTCGGAGGTGATGAAATTTCGCTCATCCAAGGCCAATAAATTACATCGCGTATATCCTTGATTTACAGCGAGTTGCACGGATTTTGTTGATATTTTTCCATATAGATTTTTTATGGACAAATCGGTATATAACATATTGTGTATCAGCGTGTTACCCACTCCGACTGCGTTGTATGGAACGGTGTCGGGATATTTTTTGCCGACTTCTTTTTCACCTTTTAGCACCTCGATTTCAGGAGGCAAATTAATATCAACGTTTTTCGCGTAAATCACTGAGTTACAATGTCTTTCGTCTTTGCAAAAGAAGAAAATATCGGGGTGCGACGAGATGGAAGGATAGGCTTTGTCGGAGGGCTCCAGCCACACAACATCGCCTAGTTTAGACAAATTTTCCTTTGCTTCGTTAGGCATGGAATCACTAGCAATTATTGCTATTGGCAAAGATTTTTCATTTTGGTGCTTGCATTTTGTTTGCAAATTGCAAGCAGAGACGTCACACTGTGGCGTCTCTACAAAGACGACGCGTTTGTAACGTTCCTCCAATTTCTTCTTATTCTCACCTTTATACCCTATCGCGTGATTCAATTCATTTTTTGGCACCTCAATAACAATCTCATCCGATTTTTCATCGATTTTATCGAATTTCCGACCCCAGAGGCGACTGAAAACCATCTCGGCGAAGTTGGGATGATACGGTCCGGCCACATAAGCGGTGCCATTAAGATCTTCAGAGGCGTGAAGTCCGATCCTCAAAACTTTTACGTCGTTTTCATTAAAATATTCGTAAAGCGTAGCCGACCGCTCAACAGCCTCTTCTATGCTCAAGGGCTTGTATTCACCTTTATTATAAAGCTTTTCCAGCTCGGTGTCCTTCACCACTATGCACGGATAAATTCTCGTCTCCTTCGCGCCAAGCCGCACTATATCCTTTGCCGTCTGCAAATCATCATTAAAACTGTCGAACGGCAAGCCTATCATCATCTGCAAGCCGAGCGTAATTCCTTCATTCACAATAATTTGCGAAGCATTTTCAATATCTTTGAAAGTATGACCGCGACCGCATTTCTGCAAGATAACGTCATTAGTCGTCTGCGCCCCGAGCTCGATATTCTTCATCCCGAAACTCTTCAGAATTTTCACCTTTTTTTCATCGATATAATCGGGTCTTGTCGAACATCTGATACCATTTACAACGCCTTTTTCGAGGTAAGGCTGCACGATTTTCAAAAAATCGTCCTGCATTTTTTCAGGCAAACCGGTGAAATTTCCTCCGAAAAACGCCACCTCGACAAACCTTTCTTTTTCTTTAAAGGAATCGAGATACTTGTCTATTGTATTTTTAACTTCCTGAATATCAGGCAGTTGCTGCTTTCCAGTAATACTAAACTGGTTACAATAAACGCATCGGAAAGGGCATGCGAGTTCGGGCAAAAATATCGGTATGTTGTAATGTTTCATTCCGACATCAAAATTGCTAAAAAATCTTTAATATTCGTGTACAATATCAAAATATTTCTTAACTTTGCGAGTTATTAATATTGAAAAATTCATAGCAGTATGTTAAAACAACTAAAAAGTATCATCATTTTAGCAATGATTGCTCTCGTAACTCTCTGTGGAGCAACAAGTTGCAACTCTTCTAAAGGAATGTCAAAGAAAGAGTACAAAGCCGCTGTCAAGCAGGCCGAACATGACTTGAACGCCATCTTGAATGACGAGACAGATTGGACTTTGGAGGAACAACTCGACCGTATCAACGAGCTGAAGAAGATTGATTTCTCGAAGAAAAACCCTGAAATCGTGGAGATGATTGAGCGTGCCGAGCAAAAGGTCACCAACGCCATCGCCGAGAGAGACCGCATCGCGGAGCAGAAACGTCTCGAGGAAGAACAGCGTCTGCGCGAGCTTGAGGAGCAAAACAAGCCGAAGACCGCTCTCACCGACTATTTCACCATGATTGCCAACGCAAAGGATGTGACAACAGCCAATAACTTCATCAAGGAAGCTCTGAAGATGTTTGAATCACCTGACGCTGTGGTGCTCATCCGTCTCAACAACTACGGTGACTACGACCGTCCGACGACAGCCGTCAACTACCTCAACTACCTGAAGGATCAGAAGAAGGTCAACGTGGCTGTCGACAACGTAAAATACAACGAAGAACACAAGATTACAGAACTCGAATTAATTAAGAAATAAGATGAAAAAGGTATTATTTGCAATAGCATTCGCATTTTTCGCACTCACAGGCTATCAGGCCTTCGCACAGGAGCCTGAGCTCAGCCCGGAACGCAAACAAGCCATCGACAGCTTGGCTCTTGAGAAAGTCCGCGACCTGTCGAAATACGTCAAACTGATCGGCTCGAAGAACACTCCTTGGAGCGAGGCCAACCGCGTTATCGACCGTGCCGAAGAGCTCTTCGCACCAGATGCAGAGATCGGCGTTTCATCACTCGCCAAGACAAAAATCGAGTATTATAAAGTTCGTCAGTACCTCGAGAGACTGATGCGCCTCAACTACGACCGCGTCGAGATCGACTGGTATAAGATTCAGTACGTATCGGATCTGCAGCGCCAACCTGACGGAACATACGTCGGCGTGATCACCATCTTCCAGACATTCAAAGGCTACGACGCTGAAGGCAGACTCATCTACCAAGATACGACAAAGAAAGACATCACCGTGTACGTCAAGCGTAAAGAGACCCAGATCGGCGGCCGTCTGATCGGCTTCTGGGATGTGTTGCTCGGCGACATGCGCGTGAAAGAAACGACAAAGAAATAATGAATAAAGTTTTGAGACTTATGGTGCCAGTGTTAATGCTGGCACTATGTTTTAAAGTTGACGCACAGGTGCTTAACGACCTCGGCAATATCGAGATGGACGAGCGCGAGCTCTACACCATGACAAAGCAGATGGGCCAGTTTATCAACAGGTTCAACTACGAGGAGGACCAGTACGGCAAGAAGCTGAATCCTAACGATCCTAACTTCCGTAACCCTAAGAAACGCAAGGACGTGCTGCCGCTGCTGTTTGACCTCGACAACCCAAGAACAGCAGGTGCTTTGCGCGACTTCTTCGTGGAAGACCTCATCAAGAACAACCAGTATATGGAGTTTCTCGGTGGCAACTGGTATTCCGAGGTGTCGGCAAAGTTCAAATGGAAAGGCCAGATGGTCGACATCAGCATGATTTTGGTGCTCGAGAAGGAAGGCTTAGGCTCGAAATGGGTGCTTTCGAACGTGTTTTTCTCGGAGTTTCAGAAATATTTCCCGCAAGGCGAGCTGGCCGAGCGCGAGAAACACTTCCTCCACCCTATGAGTCACGAGCTCGACTTCATGAACATCTACAAGGTGTTTAACGACCCTGAAACCGTTGAGTATTATGCATCGACCGACTACATGCCAGATTATCTGACACTGTTTTTTTATGAGATAAAACAAGGAAACCTGAAATTCGACCACGTCGAGAGCGTGAAGTTCCATATCTTCCAGATTAAAAACTGGTACTTCGAGGTGTCGTGGTTCAACCGCAGCGGATATAACGCCGGATGGCTCATCTCGAACCTTATTTATCTCAAAGACGAAGAAAAAGCTGCACTTTTAAAGCTTTATCAGCCTAAACAATGAAGAGATTAGTTTTATTTGCGATTTTATTCTTTTCCTGCCAAAGCATCTTTGCGCAGAACGAACTCAGCAGCGCTGAAATTGAAGAATATTCGGGACAGATCCAGATGATGGTGAGGTATCTCGAAGAGACATTCTCATTCATCGGGGACCCTGAAGCCACTGCACAAGAGAAGGATATCATCTTCAAGGAAAGCTATGCCAAGATCTTTTTAGACGATGAGGTCCAGATTGAAGACGACCTCGACGATAACCGGAGCACCTATATAAATAAGGATGTTCAGGCTTATCTCAAAGATATCGATTTCTTTTTTAAAGACGTAAAATTCACCTTTAAAATTGACGATATAAAGCCGCAGGTCAATGAAAACGGCGACACATATTTCAAGGTGACGATGATGCGTACGATTGCCGGCCATAACATCGTTGGCGACTCGGTCAACAACAGCTGCAAGAGGTTTATGGAAGTCAATATCGACCCGGCAAAGAAAGATCTGAAAATCGCAAGTATGTATACCACCAAACCCAATGAGACTGAAGAACTTAGGACTTGGTGGAACAGGATGTCGGCAGCTTGGAAGCTCTACTTCGGCGAAGGCCAGATAGTGCATATCTACCGCGACCAGGTAGTCATCGTCGACGACAGTCTCGTGGAGAGCACCATCCCTTACGACATGCCTCGACTTTATGCCCGACTGACAAACTTCACGAAGATCACCGACATCGACATCAGCGGCAATAAGCTGATACACTCGCTCGACCCGCTTTACGAGCTGTCGGACCTGCAGAACTTCGATTGCTCGGGCACCGACGTCGACGACATCTCCCCTATTCGTAACTTAAACAAACTCAATAGGTTAAACATCAGCAACACTGCAATAAAAAGCATCTCTGACCTGCGTTACACCAACGATATCAAGGTGCTGAATGTGGCAAATCTCGACCTCGACGACATCAGCATCATAGAGATGTATACCCAGCTCACCGACCTCGACATCTCGGGCACTAAGGTGACGAGTCTCGACTCCATCGAGCTGCCGCAGTCGCTGCGTTACCTCAACATCAGCAACACGGCGATCTCCGACTTGAAAGCTATCGAGCACCTCGAGAACCTGCAGCTGCTGATCATCGACAACACTCCTGTCACCGACTTGACACCTGTAGCTAACTTAAGCAGACTCAACGAGTTACAGTGCCGCAACACCAACATCAGCAACCTCATGCCTTTGAAGGATATGACGCATCTGGTGAGGATTTACTGCGACAACACGCTCATCGACTCGGAAAAAGCTGCCGAGTTCAAGCGCGAAAACAACGGCGTCATGGTCATCTACGAGACCAAGGCGCTGCAGGATTGGTGGGAAGGCCTCCCGATGGCTTGGAAACAGGTGTTAGCGTCGCAAAACAACACCAGCATCGAGCCGAGTCCGGAGGAGCTGCACATCATCATAAGCATGAAATCGCTGACTTTGAGCACTGCCTTCAACGATGCAGCGCCTGTTGAGCGACTCACCGGCTTGGAGAGGCTGAATATCGAAGGCACGTCCATCACCGACCTGACGCCGCTTCACGGCTTACATAACCTCAAGTATCTCAACTTGAAGGCGACGAAGGTGCATGACTTGAAGCCACTTGAGAATCTGAGTAACTTATTGGAAATCAACATGGACTACGCTCCAGTTTCGGATTTGTCGCCGCTGTGCAACATGAAGAGCCTCGCCATTGTGAAGGCCGACCACAGCAACGTCAACTCCGAGCAGGTGTTTAAGCTCCGGACGGCTGTCCAAGGTGTGACTGTCATCTACCAGACCGTCGGTTTGCGTAGCTGGTGGAACACACTCGACGCCAGCTGGAGGGACGTGTTCAGAGGCATCGTCGCCATGGACACCAACCCTACGGCGGAGCAGCTTCAGGGCGTTGCCGACATCGAAGAGATTACGGTCGACACCAAGACCATGATAACGAGTCTGGAGCCGTTGACGAAGCTGATGTTCCTTAAAAAGCTGAGTATCAAAGACAACCATATCACCGACCTGAGTCCGCTGAGCGGCATGAAGGTGCTGAGGGAGTTGCACATCGACGGCAACGCCCTGAGCGACATTATGGCTTTGGCCCCCGTTACCTCGCTCGAGGTGCTTTCGATAGAAAACACCCGCATCACCGACCTCAACCCGCTTGAGAACATGAAGAAGCTGCGTGTGCTCGACATCGCCAACAGCAGCGTCAAGAACATCAAGGTGCTGGCACAGTGCACCACACTCGAGGAGCTCGACATCTCCAACACCAGTGTAAGATCGCTGGCGCCGGTGGCGAACCTCGAATCGTTGAAATACATCAAAGCTATCGGCTCGAGAGTGAGAGCCAAGGAGATCGGCAAGCTGAGAGCCAGCCGTCCGGAGCTGAATATACTCTATCACTAAGAGTATCAGCTAGATAAGCCAGGTGATAGGGAATCCTTCTCCCTTCATAAACTCGTTTGTGGCATCCACATCGTCGGCAAAACCGAGGAAGTAACCGCCGCCGCCTGATCCGCATATCTTAATCTGGAAATGCACGTCTTTCCGCTTCAGCGGGAAGAGCGGCAGCATATTGTCGGTTATCATCGGACGCAGCATAACTGTCTGATAATAAGACAGATGCGCCAGGTCGTCGAAGAATTTATCGATGTCGCCCGACACCAGCGAGTTGATACAGCGACCCACGAAAGGATAGTAAAGCTCATTGAAAGCCTTCAGGTAGCGAGGGTCTTCGCGCTGTTCCTTGTAATAGTTGACGAGAGCCTTCGTCTCGCTCTTTATGTTACTGTCAATCAAGAAGATATGCAAGCCATCGGGCACGAAATCTTTGTCGAGAATCTCTATCTTTTTGTCTTCGGTGAGGATGAACGGCTTGCCGAGGTAGCACTGCAGCGGGTCGAGGCCCGAGCTGCTGCCGTGGAAGCAGTTTTCCATGTCGCCGAGGAACTTCTTCAGCACCATCGGGTCTTCGATCTCATCCGATTTGAAACGGTCGTAGACGGCGGCAGTGAGGGCCCCGGAACTACCGACGCCGTAGCCCGACGGGATGCACGAGTCGAGGAAGAGACCTTTCTTGAGCTCAGCCCTAAACTTCTGAACGTCAATATGTTCGGTAAAATATTCGTTACCTTCGAGATAGTTGGCGAAGATATGCAGGCTGCGGTTTGAAGAGTAGTTTTTCTTGCCGTGGTTGCGCCAGATATAGTCCCAGTGCGACTCGCCCGTGTAAAGCGGCATGAGCAGTGCCGGCGAGCCGAAAATCATTGAATATTCACCAAAAAGGATGACTTTACCGTAATATTTCTTTATTTCCATGACAGAATATTTTTCATTTTATTGTTGAACGACGTCGTCAATGCATTGATTATCATGACAGTAAGATAAGAGATTGTCTTTTATCAAGCTTTTCACCTGTTTTTCGTAGGCTTCAGGGTAAAGCAGATGCACGTTAGGGCCTGCGTCGAGGGTGAAGCATGCCGGGATTTTGGTTTCTTGGCGAAAACGTCTGATTAAACCGATGATTTCCAAGGTGTTAGCTTCCATCAGTTTGTAAGGAGGCGTCGACGTCGCCATCATCTCGTGAAGCTGGAGCGCCTCGCTTTCGGCTATGTCGATAAAAGCGTCGAGGTCACCATTTTGCAGCACTTTCAGCAGTCGTTCCGTGTTTTCGCGCGCTGTTGCATAACGTTTCTCTGCCAGCGGATGGCCGTTCATCAGCGAGTGGCCCACGCGCGACGACACGCTCTTCTCTTTGTTGGAGACGATGAGTATGCTGTCGTGATACGTCTTGAAGACAGGGCTCACGATGTCGGCCAGCGGCACCGCGTAGTCGTCGGAACTCTCCGCCACCGAAGGTGTTGCGCCCCAGAGGGCCATCACGGGGTAGACGGAACGTGCTGCGCTTCCCGAGGCCAGCCTGGACAGGAACGAGGCCTTACGCATATCGAGGGGCGCAACACCGCCGTTGACCTTTTGTTCGATCTTCAGCAGACAGAGCACCAGCGCGCTCATCGAGGCGGCACTCGAGGCGATGCCCGACGAATGCGGGAAGGTGTTACGGCTCTCGACGACGAGATCCAGACCGTTCAAAAAACCAAAATATTGCTGATTATCAACGAGATACTTCTCTATCTTCTCCTGAAACTTCGGCGACTCCTTACCTTCGAAAAAGAATTGCATCGAGTACTTCGCGCCTCCGTTTTCGCCGACTTTTATCTGCGTCTCGGTGTGGCAGCGGCTCAAGGTGAAGCTTATCGAAGGGTTGTTGGGCAGCTGGTTGCCGTGTTTGCCCCAGTATTTCACTATGGCGATGTTAGAAGGAGAAGATGCTGAAACTGAAAACCCGTTCATATCAATTTTGTCTCAATTATGATGCAAAGTTACCAATTATTTTAATGCAATCAAAATATTTTTTAATTTTGTGACGTTGAAAAAGAAATTTAATCACTATGAAAAAACTTCATCTTATAACTTTTGCAATCGCTTTGGTTGCGATTTTAGTTTCTTGTACGAATAAGAAAGCCGGACAGACCAAAGACCGCTCCGTTGGCGGCACTTCCGAGATTCTGCTGGTGACACAGAACGACGAGCAGTGGAACGGCAGCATAGGTCAGGCGGTGCGCGACTTCTTCGAAGACGTCCAATATGGACTTCCGCAGCCCGAGAAGACTTTCCGCGTGGCGCATATCAACATCAACGCGCTCAACGACATGTTTAAGAAACACCGTAACATCATCTTCGCCGAGATCGTTCCCGACCTGCCGAACCCCATCATCGAGTCGCAGTACGACTGGCAGTCGGCGCCGCAATATGCCATCAGAATCAAGGCAAAAGATGCAGCGACATGGATCAAAATGTTTGATAATCAAAAAGATGAGTTGAAAAAGATATTCGACAAGAACGAACGTGCCCGTTTCATGGATTTCTTCCGTCCGATGGCCAACGCCAAGGTGATGGAGACCTTGAAAAACGCCTACGGCTTCACCATGACGGTGCCTGAGGGTTATTATGTGGCGTCGAACAAAGACTATTGCACCTGGCTTCGCAAGGAGGAGACCGACAAGAGCTTCGGCTTGGTAGTCTACCAGATTCCTTATAAAAGCACTGATGATTTGAATGAAGACAGACTCATCAAGACATGCGATTCTGTTTTGAAGAAATACATCCCGGGCCCGGCCGACGGCAGCTACATGGCTTTGGACACCGAGTTTGTGCCGCCTTATTTCGAGATAATCCCTGATTTTCCTGCAGGTTACGCCGTTGAGATGCGCGGACAGTGGAACACCGTCGGTGAGTTTATGGGCGGACCATACGTCGCATACACAATAATCAACCCGGAATCCACCAGGTTGATTACTGTCATGGGTTACATCTACTACCCCAACAAGCCGAAACGCGATCTGTTGAGGCAGGTTGAGACGATAATCTGGAGTTTAAAGTTTTAGCTTCTGACCGACTTTCAGCTCGTTCGACTTCAAGTTGTTTTTCTGCTTGATATAGTCGACCGTCACGTTGTGCTTCTTGGCTATCGACCAGAGGCTATCGCCTGATTTTACTGTGTAAGTGGTGTTAGTGTTACCGCCACTTTGTACGTTACTTTGTCCGCCACTCTGTGTCTCAGGCGGGTAGACTTTCAGCTTCTGTCCGACCTTGATGGTGTTGTTTTTGAGGTTATTCCACTTCTTGAGGTCGGTGACCGAGCATTTGTATTTCTGTGCGATCTTGCCGAGTGTCTCGCCCGATTTCACCACGTGGGTGGTCTGCGTTGTGGAGCGTTCCACCGGCTTGGCGTTACCTGCCTGTGCCATTGGTGCGCCTGAGCTGTAGACTATGAGCTTCTGCCCTATCTTGAGGTTATCCGACTTCAGGTTGTTCCACGACCTGAGCTGTTTCACGCCGACGTGATATTTCTTCGCTATGGCGCTCAGCGTCTCGCCTTTCTTCACGATATGCACGCTACGGTCGGAGATCTGCTTCATCTGCTCCTGCATCTTCTCCTTGTCGATGCCGCTCTTGGTCTTATAGGTATACAGTTCTTTCTCGTGGTCGATATATTCGCCTACATATTTCTCAGGAATCCTCAGTATCATCGGCTGTTTTGCCGTTGCCGGGATTATCGACTTCGTGTATTGAGGGTTGAAGAATTTAAGGTCTTCCATCGGGACGCCGAGCATCTCGTTGAGCTGGTCGAAATGCAGCGCGTCGTGCACCATCACGGTGTCGATGCCGTTTTTGATGATTCCAGGGTCGAGCGGACAGATGTTATGCTCGGCTGGGTAGTTCATCACGTAGTTGACTGCGATGAAGGCTGGCACATAGCCGCGGGTCTCGCGAGGCAGATAAGGCCATATTGCCCAGTAATTCTTGATGCCTCCGGCTCTGCGGATAGCTTTTTTCACGTTGCCTGCGCCTGAGTTATAGGCCGCGAGAGCTAGGAACCAGTCGCCAAAGGTCTTGTAAAGGTCGTTGAGGTGCTGACAGGCGGCTTCCGTCGACTTCAGAGGGTCGTAGCGGTCGTCGACCAGCGTGGTGACATTGAGTTTATAAGTCTTTCCAGTGGCATACATAAACTGCCAGAGGCCTTTAGCACCGGCCCACGAGCCAGCGCGAGGGTTTAATGCCGACTCCACGACAGCCAGATATTTAAGCTCGAGCGGCATATTATACTTGTCTAAAGTCTGTTCGAAAAGTGGAAAATAGACATCTGCCAAGCCCAGTATTCGCTCGGTTTTATCGCGTTTTTGCACTGCATACACATCAATAAACGACTTCACATGTTTGTTGTAGACGAGTTCCATGGTGGTGTTACGGTTCAGCTCTTCGATACGCTGGGCGTAGATACTGTCGGGGAACGACGGAATATATCCCGGAGGATAGTTGCAAGTGTTTTCTAAACTATTATCAAAATAAGGTATAAGTTGAAGAGTATCAATAGCTTCCAACATATCGCGCGACTCATCTACGATACCTTTTCCCGAGTTTTCATCGTCGTAAATCTGCTGAATCTTCTCCTGAATGCTGTCGGGAAGGTTATAATCAATGGAATCCATCGTGTATGCGTCGTCGAGAATCGACATGTCGATGGAGTCGTTCATCAAGCGTTGATTTATCGCTAAAGTGTCAGATTTTACGATAGTATCGTTAATCGGAGCAAAAGTCAAGAAAATCAATAAGATGCAGTTCATTTTCAATATTTTTAAAGTGCAAAATTACAAAAAAATTCAATAAAAACAACGCTTGTATGCAACAATTAAGTATCTTTGCAGCCTAATATTTAGAAATAATCATTTAAAAATATGAAGAAAATATTACTTAGTTTGATGGTTTTCGCTTTGTGCTTCGGCATTAAGGTGAACGCTCAAGAGCAGAAGACTCCGGATTGGAAGAGATGGCATTATCTCTCGGAAGAAGAAATGAATACGCCTGTAAGGGCTGTCAATTTCACTGAGACACCTCCACCAACAGGCACACCTCGTTTTGTAGCTGAATTCGAGCCTATGCAGGGTGTGATGATCCGTTACCCTCTTGGAATTCCAACAAGTTTGGTGGCACAGCTGGCAAACAACTGTACTGTTTACTGCATCGTTTCAACCTCACAGCAGAGCAGTGCGCAGAGCAGTTTCCAGAGCGCAGGCGTCAATATGAGCAATGTTCATTTTGTGAATGCCGCTTCCGACTCATATTGGGTTCGCGACTACGGCCCGTGGTATATCTTTGAGGACAGAAACCCAGCTATCGTCGACAATATCTACAACCGTCCACGTCCTAACGACGACAACATGTCAGGCGTGTTTGCCAACTATTGGCAGATCCCGATGTACGGCATGAACCTTGAGCACACTGGCGGTAACATGATGGAAGACGGCCGTGGCCATGGCGTTAGCGACGAATTGGTATTTCAGGAAAACGGCAATAATGAAGCCAACGTGCGCCAAAAGATGCGTGACTATCTCGGCATTGACCCTTACCATGTAACCATCGACCCTCAGGGCGACTACATTGCACACGTCGACTGCTGGGGTAAGTACCTCGCACCTGACAAGATTTTGATTGCACAGCTGCCGGCGAGCAACAGCCACGCTGCTGATTACGATGCCGTTGCCAACTATTTTGCGACAACCAACTGCTGCTGGGGCTATCCTTACCACGTTTACCGCGTACAGGAACCTGGTGGAAGCACACTCGCACCATATACTAACTCATTGATTCTCAATAAATCGGTGTATGTGCCACTTGGCAGCAACTCGAATTACAACCAGCAGGCTTTGGCAGTTTATCAGGAGGCTATGCCAGGTTATGAGATCGTCGGAGTGACCAACAATGACTGGTACACCAGCTGGGAAAACACCGACGCTCTTCACTGCCGCACCCGTGGCGTGATGGACTTCAACATGCTGTTTGTCGACCATCGCGATGTGTATCACGGCGAAGAGGAATGGCAAGCCGAATATCCTGTAACCAGCAAGTTTATCGCCTACAGCGGCATGGATTTAAAACAGGACTCATTATTGGTTTACTATAGCATCGACGGCGGCGCTTATCAAGTGGCGCACATGACAGCCACTGGCGAGCCTGACGAATATGTAGGCTATATCACTGGCTATCAAGGCGGTTCGGAGATTGATTATTATGTTTTCGGTGCCGATGAGTCGGGACACCGTTACACACAGCCCGTTTTTGCTGAGCTCGACCCGCACCATTTCACTGTCGGACCTCACAGCCCGTCAGGCGAGCTGGTGATTACGCCAACAACTTTGTGGTTTGAACAAATGGGTGAATCAAAAGAATTCGACATCATAAATGAAACCACCAATGACATCGTTATCAATTCCATTGAGTCTAACGACAGCTACTTGGTGATAACTCCATCAGTATTCCCTGAAACCTTACCTGCAGGCGGCACAATGCATGTTGTGGTTGATTTCCTTGTTCCTCCTACAAAAGATTACATCGAGAGAACCATCACAATTAGCACTTCTGTCGGCATTAGAACTGTAACAGCAATGCTTAACAGCAACTTGGAAGACTGGGGATTGTGGATACCAGGATCACCTTACGTCGAGTTAACAGTCAATGAACCTCAAGCACATCCATTCGTCGTCAATGGTAACTATGGTTCTAATACACCTATTGTAATTACAGAAGTATACGAGCCAACAAACACCACTCATCCTGATGTGCAATATTTAGAGATAGAATATCCTGAATTACCTTATACTTTGGGAGTTACCCAAAGCTTTGAATTAACCGTTAGGGTCAATCCAAACTTGAGCAGAGACATTAAAGATTACGTGGAAACAGCGATATGCATTGTATCTGATCACAACAACATTACGTATGCTGTGACCATCGACGGGGAATTGTTGAGTGTCGACGAGATAACTGCTGAAACAAAGGTCTATCCTAACCCGATGAGCAATGTTTTGCACATTGAAAGCAACAACGTTCAGAGTGTAGCAATCTTCAACGCTGTCGGACAGCAGGTTTTGTTTGTCGAAAACACAAACGAAATCGATGTCGAGAGTTTGAGCGAGGGCCTGTACTTCGTTAGAATCAGCGACAGGAGAGGCAATAGCGTGGTGAAGAAAATAGTGAAAAATTAAAAAAATTGTTGCGCGTGTCAAAAATTGTTGTATTTTTGCAGCGCAATTTAGGTCGGGTTCTACTAACGGTTAGGTAACGACACTCTCACTGTCGAAATAAGGGTTCGATTCCCTTACCCGATACAAAAAGGCACTGAATATTCAGTGCTTTTTTTGTTATTAGTCGTCATTATCGAGCTGCCACCTTCCTACGGAAGCTGAAGGCTCTCAAATCGACGACTAACAACTAACAATGTATGGATTATTGCGTTTTTCGTCGCCGAGGCGAGTCTGTGGGCCGTGACCGCAGTAACAGATTGTGTCGTCGGGCAGTTGGTAAAGCACATCGCGGAGACTTTTTTCTATTGTGGAATAGTTGCCTCCGGGGAGGTCACAGCGTCCAATTCCCCTATAAAATAAGGTGTCGCCGGTGAAGACGATGCCGTCTTTTTCATCGTAGAAACAGATATGTCCGGGAGAATGGCCCGGAGTAAACAGCACCTTCAACTCGTCGTCGCCAACCTTGATGATGTCGCCGTCATTGAGGTCTTTCGTTGGATTCAGGCACCTATCTTGGGTGAAGTTGATGCCGAAAGCCGCCGCGTAGGCCCACACTTTGTCGTAAAACGGCTTCTCGATAGGATGCGCCGCCAGTTCAACATGGTATTTCTCAGCAATGACCTTGTTTCCCATCACATGGTCGATATGCGAGTGGGTGTTGAGCAGCATCAGCGGCTTCAGACCGTTTTTTTCGATGTAATTCAGAATCTGCTCGTCTTCAAACGGCTCCAGATTGCCAGCATCGATAATCACGCACTCCTTCTTCTCGTTGCAAACGATATAGGTGTTGACTTGTATCTGATTGAATATAAATGTCTTAACTGAAAGCATGCCAAAATTTTTAATCTACTTTAAGTAATGAAACCACTTGGTCGACGTTGATGTCGTTCATACATTTGAAATGTCCTTTCGGGCATTTTTTGTAGCCGAGTTTCGAGCACGGACGGCATTTCAGGCCTTTTATCTCGACGATATGATTCGGGATATCGAGTTTCTGCGGATAATACTGATACATGCCGAACTCAGGCACTGTGTTGCCCCACACCGACACCATCGGTTTATGAAGCGCTGCAGCGATGTGCATCATTCCAGTGTCACCCGTGAGCACCGCCTTCGACATCTTGATAATTGACGCCGACTGCTCAAGGTTAAGCATCCCGACTGGGTTCCAGACGTTCTCGCCAACCGCGTCGGCGATGACCTTGGCGCGTTGCATGTCGCCCGGACCACCTAGCAAAATCACGGGCTCGTCAAGTTTTTCGATAATCTCGATGACCTTATCGGTAGGCATCACCTTGGTGTTGTAGCTGCCACCTACGGCGATAGCGTAGAAACCATTACGGAACTCTTCAGGGATGTCTGGCTCCTGCATCAGGTTGGTCTCGGAGATGTAGAATTCCAGACCGCGACCGTCGTTTTTCACGCCAAGTGGCTCAACTGCCTCGAAATATCTGTCGACGATGTGCACATTAGGTAACTTGTTGATTTTGAAGGTGGTAAGCAGCATCTTCTTAAAGTCGAGCTTATGGAACGAATGATGTTCGCATCCGAGAGCCCAGCAGACACGACGGGAGCGGTTATTCTTCTGTAAATCAACGACATAGTCGTATTCTTCCTTCTTCAGCTCCTTGATGGTTTCGCGAATCGAGTTGGAATATTCGATGGTCTTGTCGACATACGGGTTGTTGTGCGACAGACTCGCGAACTTGTCTTTTATAAGCATATGAAGCTCAACGTCGTCGTCCATCCGCTTGATGCAACGGATGACCGGCGTGGTGAGGACGATGTCGCCTATAGAGCTGAAACGGATGAGTAATATCTTCATTTTTTAGAATTTTTTATTCAAAGTATAGCGGCTAACGCCTTTATAATCAACCATTTGATGGTCTTTAAGATACAGAATCTCAGCATCGTTGGCGGTATATTCCGTCTGTTCCATGCTGACGCAGCGACCTTGAGCCCATTTTGCCATGTAGCTGTTGATCGATACCGTGTAAACCTTGTCAGGATCAATAGGTTGGCCGTTTTCGAGATACACTTTTGCGTTGGAGAATGTTATTTTCCCGTCGGCGGCACGCTCGCCATCGATGGTGTAGGTGATGCCCGAGACGTGGGTGCAGTCGCCATCGTCGGTTGAAGCTATGTTGAGGTATTCTTCAATCTGCTTGCCTGTCATCTTGGCTATCACGAGTTCGTTGTTAAACGGGTCAAGGGCGAAGATGTCGGCTTTTGTCAAGTCGCCGCCGTGCAGGCTGTCGAGACGCACGCCGCCGGGGTTCTGCAGTCCGATGTCGGTCTTGACGATATAACGTGCTGCGTCGGCCATGAAAGCACCTAGGGCGTCCCAGCCGTCGAACTGAGTCTTGGCATGACCGAGCACGGTGTGGAAGTCAGGGTTGGCATAATAGCCGTCGACTTCTTTCTGGATGTCGGCATCTACCTTCGTAACTTTCTTTAAATCAATAGGTTGCGCATCAACAGAGACGATTGAACCGTCTTTGAACCGCACCTTGGTTACGGTGGTGTAGGTGATGTACGACTTCGACTGTGTGTAGAGCACGCCAGAGTCGAACAGCTTTGTATATAGGTCGTGCGAGTGACCACCGATGATTATGTCAAACTCGGGGAACTCCATGGCGAACTTAGTCTCTTCGGGCAGTCCGCAGTGTGAGAGGAGGACGAACACGTCGCATTTGTCTTTGAGGTAAAGATATTCAGGAATAACCTTATCGGCCGGACGGAAGTCGACGTTTATCATATTTTTCTCGTGCGAGCACGGCCTTCCGTAGTTTTCGGTCTCAATCATTCCGAGGAAGGTGACCTTTATTTCCTTGCCGTCGATTTTACGTGTGATTGTGGTGTAGGCTGGCAGTTTCAGGTCGGGATAGCCTGTAAAATAAGCGTTTGCGCAGATTACCGGGAAGTTAGCGGTCTTGACGAAATATCTTATTCCGTCGATGTTGCCGTCGAACTCATGGTTGCCGAGTTCCGACACGTCGAAACCTAACTCGTTCATCATGTTAATCATAGGAAAATTAGGCGTTCCCGGGAATTTATCGTTGTAAGGGTTGCCCGTGCGGTTGTCGCCGGCGCTCACTATGATAAGCTCAGGATAAAGGATGCGCAGGCTGTCGACAACATAAGCGAGTTTCGGCATATTCTCGATTTTTCCGTGCATGTCGTTAACCGACAAAATCACCAGTTCCTTCTGATTTGTCTGATTTTGAGCATTTTTCGGCTGTTTTACAGCGCAGGAAACCAGCAACATGCTGATTATCAATACGTAAAATATCTTTTTCATAGCATTAGATTTTGTTCGTTAAAAACTGTCTCGACTGCCGTCTCGTATTCATCTATATGATTGACTTTCTTCACTTTACGCCATACATTCTGCGGGTCGTCGAAGATGTTCATCATATATTTCCAGAGCTCCTTCATGCTTCCGATGATCTTCGGACTGCCGCCGGCATGACGCAGACGCTCAACATAGAGGTCGACCACAAAATTATGTAGACGCGTTTTCTTATTTTTTTGATTATCAATACCTTTAATCTCTTCGGCAAGAAAAGGATTTGTAAGCAAACCACGGCCTAACGAGATGTTTTCTATCGATTTTCTGACTGTTTTGTATTTTTCGACATCAAAAACATCGCCGTTGTAGACTAGAGGTTTATTAATTAAAGGTATCAGTTTAATGAACTTCTCCAGTGATGCCTCGCCGTTATACATCTGCTTCCCGATACGCGGATGAATTATTATCTCGCTGACATTCAATGAGTTAAAAACTTCAATAAAGGCATAAATCTCTTCGTCGTTGTAATATCCGAGGCGGCATTTTATGCTGAATCTTATGCCGTCGACGTGCTCGCAGACCTCGGTCAGCATCGGGATGGTTCGCTCGGGGTCGGCCATGAGGCCGCAGCCACGTGTTTTGTTGGCTACACGCGGAAACGGGCATCCCATGTTGAGGTTGAACTCGCCGTATCCCATTGATTTACATTGATTTGCAAATCTTATGATTTCGTCGGCTTTATTGCTTAAAATCTGCGGGACGACGGTGTTCACGTCGTTGAATTCGGGGCTTATCTCTTCGCTGCGCAGACTCTTTGAGTTGTCTTTCTGTATTCCGGTGAAAAACGGGGTGTAAAACTTGTCTATTCCGCGAAAATGTTTCTTAAAGGCATTGCGGTAGACCACATCGGTGATTCCTTGAAACGGTGCGAGGCTCAGTGTTTCCATTGTTTTCCGATGATTAGTTTGACAATGGTCAGGGCGACGAGCAAGGCCGTCATGAAGACCGCAATTTTATAGAGATAATCGCCGAAGCGTGCGTAAAATGTCATATTATCGTTGGCTTTGATGCTGTTTCGCAGGGCCGTCTGCTCCCAGTAGCCGCTCTGCTCGATGATGTCGCCCCGTTGGTTGATAAACCCTGAGATGCCAGTGTTTGCTGAGCGCGCCACGCTTCGGCGATTCTCGATGGCGCGTAGCTTCGAGAACTCGAGGTGTTGTTTGTGGCCTGGCGAGTCGCCCCACCATCCGTCGTTGGTGATGACGAACAGCATGTCGGCGCCTTTTCTCACAAACTCGGTGACGTATTCGCCGAACACCGACTCGTAGCAAATCAGCGGTGCAACTTTATGATTATCAAAGGCTAACACACGAGCTTCAGTGTCTTTTTGCAGTGTGCCGACGGTGCCGCCGAGGTCGAGGGCATGGTTTTTCAGCATACGGAGGATCCACCACGAAGGCATCGACTCGGCTCCAGGCGTCAGTCGTGACTTATGGTAAAGCTGAATCGTGTCGGCGGTGATCAGGCTGGCGGTGTTATATGCGTAGAAATATTTGTCGATATTGCTGAATTTCCGAGCAGCGAAGTCGGTTTCATGACCTTCGGGAACATTTCCGTATGTGCTGATGCCGATTACATAGCAAGTGTTTGAATATTTCTCGATAAAACGACGTAACTCCCTAATTGAATAATATTTATCAATTCGTTCAAGCCAGATATTCTCCTGTATCGCCGACTCCGGACTCACCACAAAACGGGTGCTGTCGGTCATCAGAGGAGCGGCGACAGAGAGGTTGCGAAGCATTATCTCTTGAGGAGTAAGAGTGAATTCCTCCGAGTAAGGGTCGAGGTTCGGTTGTACGACGACGATTTCGACTTCACTGCCTTTTTCTTTATAAGAAAAATATTGTATCTTACTGATTATCAATGGGATAAAGAGAATGCAAAGTACTATAATTGAATATTTGATACTCAAAGAGGTTTTCTTCACTCCGCTTTGCTGCGGTCGAAATGACGCATGCAAAAACTTGTAAATCATTATGTTAGCTACAAGTACCCAAATTGTGCCGCCTGCAATGCCTGTAAACTCGTACCATTGCACCCAGGAGTGGTAGTGCGAGAAGACATTTCCCAGGTTAAGCCACGGCCAGTTGAGCTGCCAGTGTAGATGCAGGTATTCGAAGGCTAACACAAAGATTATCAACACATAATAACCTTTTTTGTTGTCGTAAAGCCTCGTTTTCACAAAATGAAAAGTCCAGAAAACGCAGGTCATGAAGAGACTGTTGAGCAGTATCATGGCGATGGTTCCTGCTGCTGTACTCTTCCACACCCACCATGTCGTAAGGCCATTCCAAACCACAAAAGTTATAAAAGATAACCAGAAAATGCTGCCTTTTTCAGGATTTTCATTGTCGCCTATCCTATCTTGAAGATATAAAAGCGGAACGAAAGCGACGAAAGCGAGGGGCACGAGGCCGTTGACAGGCCATGCGGCGGCAATCAAGAGACCGCTCAACACCGCCAAACCCACTTTCGTAATAGTCTTCATCACTTGATTCTCAATAGTTTAGACATCTTAAAGCTATCGTCGAGGAAGACGATGGAAGCATTGGCATTGCGTTCGATTTGGTTGATGCTTTCTTCGAAAAGTTCGCAAATCTTAGCTGCATTTTTCGTATTGATGAAAGGTGCGAAATTCTTTGTGAAGCTCTTCTCATCGGCAGGAAGCATCACATCGTCGGACATATTGTTGTTGAATAACAACGAGTTATGAAAGATATTCAGTCCGTATTCCAAAAATTCCTTCTGTTTCTCGCGTCCCAGTGGCTTGATGTCGTTGGCCACCAGGTCGATGAGTTCCGACACAGCGCCTCTGAAGCAGTAACGCATCCATTTTTGGAATGTCTCGGCGTAAAGCTTCTCTTCTTCAATATCTTGAGCGTAATGTCTCGCCAGAATCCAGCTGCCATTGGCCAATGCGGCCGCGTCGTAAGCCTGCTGTTCGTCGCATCCCAGTCTGTCGATAAGCGCCTGCTGCGTCTCCTGATGCCCGAGTTTATTGACCTTAAGCATCACGCAACGCGAACGAATGGTGGTAAGCAGCTCCTCCTGATGCTCGGCGATGAGAATAAACATCGTCTTCTCTGGCGGTTCCTCGATAAGTTTCAGTAACTTATTGGCGCTCTGCATGTTAAGCTTCTCGGCCATCCAGATAATAGCAATCTTATACTCGCTTTCGTAGGCTTTAAAGCTGAGTTTTCGCATTATCGTTGCCGCGTCGCGCACGTTGATTATGCCTTGTTTGTTTTCGATATCTAGCTTTGTAAACCAGTTCGAAAGGTCGGCATATCCTTGACAATCAGTGAGATACTCGCGCCACTCGGTGATAAACAGGTCGGATTGCGGATCTTGCTTCACCGTTTTGTTGGTGGCGGTCGGAAACACGAAATGCAGGTCGGGATGGGTGAGCGTCATGAATTTTTTACACGACGGACACTCACCGCAACTGTCGGTCTCTGAACGGTTTGTGCAGTTGATATATTGGGCGTAAGCCAGAGCCAGAGGCAGCTTTCCGCTACCTTCAGGGCCTAAAAACAGCTGAGCATGAGGCACGCGACTCTCCTGAACGCTCTGAATCAGGCGTTTTTTCAAGTCGTCATGCCCTATAACATCAGCAAAAAGCATTATCTCTTGACGATTTTTGTCGTTGAAATATTACCTTCTCTATCTACAACTCTTACGAAGTAAATACCACTTGCAAAACCAGCGATATTGATTGATTCTGAATTATTTACATTCTTATCTAAGACTTTTAAGCCTATAGAATTGTAAATCTCGACGTATTGGATATCCTCGCCCTGAACATTAATAATGTCGTTGGCAGGGTTAGGATAAATCGTCACATCGTTATCAGCGACAACCGAACCGACGTTGAGAATCATCGTGTTACCTGGGAAGATGATATCGTCAACCCAGCAAACATATTCTTCGACGGCGGCGTTTTGAGCAGTATAATAACACCATGAAACAGTATGTTCGCCTGCCGGTATGTTGAGTGTATAGAGTGTCCAGTCGTGATCGCCATAGAGCAGGTCTTTTGCAGCACCGTCGAGGTAGATGATAAGAGCAGCTCTGTTATGCTTGATGTGCATCTTGTAATAGAACGAAAGCACGCCGTCGGTGGTGTTTTTCATATCGACAAACATCGTAGCTGATTGGTGCTTGCTAAGCTGAGGCGACTGCGCGCTATGGATGCCGCTATGTGCCACGGTATCGGTGATAAACCAGTTGGCATCGCCTTCGAGCTGCCAGTTGAACTGCGAGAAATCGCCCGATTCGAAGTCTTCCTTCACCGTTCCGATAGTCAGGACGAGGCTCTTTTCTGAAGAATACTGACCTGTCAAGACATTGAGATTGACAGTGAGGACGTTGCCTTCAGGGGCGTCGTTGGCGATCTGGAACTCGATAGCCTGCTGGTAGGTGCTGTTGACACCGACATTGTTGAAATGCACGTCATTGTTGACAATCGTGATATAATCCAGGTCGACGCTAGCGATGATATGCGGGTCTTCGGCTACGCAGTGACCTGTGTTTTTACCCTTGACGGTGACGGTGAATGTCTCTCCTGGATCGAGGAAGCCGTTCATGTTGCCTACCGTTTCAGCGTATGTTAACTCGTTGATATTCAATACTGGAGCTACTGCCTGGAAGAACACATCGCGAGTCCAGACGTTAGTGCCGTCGGTACATGTCATGACGAAGTCGACGTAGGTCTCGTCAGGGATGTTATTTGCGACTTCAACGTCGAAGGCGTCGTTGACCGTCACTGTGGCGCCACCGTTGATATTACCAACGTTTACTGTCGATTTCGACAATGTGACGAAGTCGGAAGCAGTCGATAAAGTTGCTATCACGTTGGTAGCATCCACAGCGCCTGCGTTACGGAAGTCGACATCCATAGAGATGTTAGTCCCAAAGAGAAAATCGCCATGAATATCAATACCTTGCGGATAGACGAAAGCTGTGGTGTTATCGATTCCGACAATATCTATTGTCTGTGGATAGGCGTTAGGTCCTGTGATGATAAGCTGAAGAGTATCGATGACATCGAGTGACTCGCCGAGAGCGAAATTAACGTCAGCATGTCCGTTGGCGTCGGTCATGCCGAATGCCAGCAGTTCGCCGTTATGGAAGAGGCTGCAGCGGAAGTTGCTTTGTGGCTCTCCTCGCTTGGTGATGTCGATAGGCATCGTCGTCGTTCCTACTGTCAATGCTGATGCGTAGCTCACCTCCGGACGGAATGGCTCGTCGAGCCACGGGCACACTGCCACGTCGCCTAAGATATTGATGTCGTAGAGGTTCCAACGCATAGCGCCATCGTCGCCCCATGGTGTGGTGACATACGGAGCTGTCATGATCTTCATCTCCACGAAGGCTGTCCCGATGTAAGGCAGGCGGTCGTTGTAGTAGGCGTCGATAAACTCACGGTGCAGATGCGCTGCCATGCCATCGCCCCAAGGCTGATACCAGCCATAGCGCGAGTTACCTGTCGAGGCTACGAATCCCGTCGAGATGTTGACCAGTCGCTCGAGCATGCAGGAGTGGGTGAAGTCGCCGCAGATGCAGCCGTGCGAATGGAAGAAGTTATAGTTGTGATGCACGCCGTCGAGCTGTGCAAACGAGTTGTCGTCGGTGGTGTTGACATACCATCCTGCCACGTAGTCGGTGTTGGCGTGGCCCACATGATGCACATATTGTCCGCCGTATTCATTGATGGCTTTCTTGAAGGTGCTGCCGCTCCAGCCCGTAGGACCGTCGGCATATATCTTGATGAAGTTATAGTCTTCAGGGATGCCCACTGTGGTGTAGCCAAACTGGCTCGATCCGCCGATGAGCATGTTGAGGTCGGTGCTGCCGTAGTAGCCGTCGCCGAGGTGTTCACCGCCGAGGATGACATCGTGGAACTCGCCGAGCACAGGGTTCGCCTGATACTCTAACGTTTTGTGCATCATATTGTTAAACTGTAGTTCGTTGTTGAACGGCATGCGGGCGATGGCCAGTTCAGGGAGGAGGTCATCCTCGCCAACTTCGCCCCAGTATTCGTCGTTGTCGTCGTTCCAGGTGCCGTCGAGGCAAACAAAATACATATCGGCCGGGAGGTTATCCCTCTCATCTCCCACCTCGCACCAGAAGGCGCGCCACGGCACCACGTTAGAGTCGCCGCCGAGGAGAACCATCTCTATGCCTTCGTTGGTGTATTCTTGATCGATGTAGGTGCGCACTTTCTCGGCATTGTCGCGACCGGCGAAGTTGGCGAGGATGTCTTCCAGCGCCGTGACGTGGGTACGGAGGCCGCGAGCCTCATAGAAGGCGACGTATTCGTCAAAATGCGAGACCCACTGCTGTGGGGTGATGACGAGGATTTCGTAGCCACCGAGCGAGCGGCCGCGTGACGTATATTCCTGCACCGCCTCGGGGTTCTGTGCCAGACGCTCAACACGTGCCTGTACCTCCGGGGTCATCCAGAGTTTGCTGCTATGGTCGGCTTTTGATGCCGTCAGTTCGACGGTGACAGTCACCGACTTGGCATACGACACCTTGCCTGTGGCAGGGACGTAACGCACTGGGGTGAACTGTGCGAAGGCAAACGAGCAGCCGTTGAGATACTGAGTGTTTACCTTGGAATACGTGATTTCAGGATACACGTTTTCCGAACGATAAAACTCCTCGTTTTTCTCAAAAACCAATGGCTCTGTCGACGACAGCGGGCGTGCCGACTGCTGAGGCATCAGGTTATAGATACCTTCGAGCTCGACAAAGTCGGAATATTCGACTGTAATGTTCTGAGCATCAGTGTTTTGCGGCAGAAGCAACGACACAGCCTGATATGGCAGCGTAGCTTCGCCAGGGACACCGTTGTTATAGGTATCAGCGAAACGGAGCACATCGTAGCCGTTCATCTCGCTGACCATAGGAGTCCCGAAACAATAAGTTTTCTGCACGGTCTGAGCGAATGAGAGAGTGCTCAGAATCACAGAAAAGACTAATGTTAACAATACTTTTTTCATCTTATAGGATGTTTAATTGGTTATGCGTTAATCCATTTTTCGACCTCATCCAGCTGCAATGCCGGGACGTCCATCTTTGTCTTCTTACGGATGCCGTTGAGTTTCTCACGCAGGGCAGATGGCTTCTCCGACTGCATCATCTCGACGGTGGTGTAGTTCTGACGAACAAGCACTTCGGCCCATACCTCAGGCACGCCGACGGCCATGAAGTCTTCCTTCGTAGCCACTTTCTTGTGGATCTCCGGACGCATCGTCGGGAAGAGAAGCACTTCCTGAATCTGTGTCTGACCTGTGAGCAGCATCACGAAACGGTCGATGCCGATACCCATGCCAGATGTAGGAGGCATGCCGTATTCCAAAGCGCGGAGGAAGTCCTGGTCGATGACCATAGCCTCGTCGTCGCCGCGGCCTGCGAGTTTCATCTGTTCCTCGAAACGGGCACGCTGATCGATAGGGTCGTTGAGCTCGGTGTAGGCGTTAGCCACCTCTTTACCGTTGATCATCAGTTCAAAGCGCTCGGTGAGTTCCGGGTTCTCGCGGTGGCGTTTACATAGCGGCGACATCTCGACAGGATAGTCGGTGATGAATGTCGGCTGGATGTAGGTGCCTTCGCATTTCGCGCCGAAAATCTCATCGATGAGCTTTCCTTTACCCATCGACTCGTCGATTTCGATCTCGAGTTTCTTGCACACCTCACGCAGCTGTTCCTCGTTCATTCCGTTGATGTCGATGCCAGTGTTTTCCTTGATGGAATCGATCATCGAGATGCGTTTGAACGGGCGTTTCAAGCTTATCTCATGGTCGCCGACTTTCAAAACATCGGTGCCGAGCACGTCGTGAGCGCAACGGCATATCATCTCCTCGGTGAAGTCCATCATCCAGAGATAATCTTTGTAGGCCACGTATATCTCAAGTCCAGTAAACTCCGGGTTATGCGAACGGTCCATTCCTTCGTTGCGGAAGTTACGCGAGAACTCATACACTCCGTCGAAGCCGCCTACGATGAGACGTTTCAGGTAGAGCTCGTCGGCGATACGCAGGTACATCGGGATGTCGAGGGCGTTGTGATGTGTCACGAACGGACGTGCCGTGGCGCCTCCCGGAATTGGCTGAAGCACAGGAGTCTCAACCTCGAGGTAACCGTTTTCGTTGAAGAAACGACGGATGCTGTCGATGGCTTTAGTACGTTTGATGAAGATATCTTTCACCTTATCGTTGACAACGAGGTCGACGTAACGCATGCGGTAACGCAGCTCCGGGTCGTTGAACTCGTCGTATTTCACGCCGTCTTTTTCCTTCACGATCGGCAGCGGGCGCAAGCTCTTGCTGAGCACTGTCATCTCCTTGACGTGAATCGAAATCTCGCCCATCTGGGTGCGGAACACGAATCCTTTCACTCCGATGAAGTCGCCGATGTCGAGCAGACGTTTGAACACCACGTTATACATGGTCTTGTCTTCGCCTGGGCATATCTCGTCACGGTTGAGGTACAGCTGGATACGGCCGTGGGCGTCCTGCAGCTCGCAGAATGACGCGGCTCCCATGATACGACGGCTCATGATACGGCCGCCGATGCTGACGTTTTCGAACTTCGAGAGGTCGTTGTCGTCGAACTGTTCCTTGATCTGCGCTGTCGTGACGTTGACTTCGAACGCCGCCTGCGGGTATGGGTTAATGCCTAATTTGTATAGCTCCTGCAATGAGTTTCGCCTAATTTGTTCTTGTTCGCTAAGCATTTTTATATCTTTTTTTATTTTTATTTTTCAATAAGTGTATTTGGGTGCAAAGATAAATAAAAAAACATTATATTTGCAAAAAAATATTGTACATGCCGGATTTACTGCAGACGAAAATCGAATATCTGAAAGGCGTGGGGCCGAAACGAGCCGAGCTTCTGAATAAGGAGCTGGGCATTTACACGTTTCAGGACATGCTCGACTATTTTCCTTTCAGGTATATCGACCGTTCGCAGATCCATAAGGTGAGGCAGATAAGCGACGACAGCGTTTACTACCAGCTCGTCGGCACGGTTAGCAACATGCAATGCATTGGCGCTCCGCGACTTACGAGAATCACGGCGACATTTACCGACGACACAGGATCGATAGAATTGGTATGGTTTAAAGGTCTGAAATGGATAAAAAACCGCTTCCAGCCGGGCAAGAAATACCTCATTTTCGGCAAGGCGAGCGTGTTTAACAACCGTTTCAACTTCACCCACCCCGACGTGGAGGACTATAACCCCGACGACACCCTCGTTGGCGAGGCGCTTCAAGGCGTTTACAACACCACCGAGAAGATGAAAAATCACGGTCTGGGCACAAAACAGTATGCGAAACTCGTGAAAACATGCGTCCAACAGGTGTGGAATCTCATCCCGGAGGTGCTGCCCGAGAGTCTGGTGCTTCACGATAAGCTCATGACTCGAAAAGAGGCCTATTACAAGATTCATCTGCCGTCGAGCAGCAGCGACATACAGCGTGCCACAACGAGGTTGAAATATGAGGAGCATTTCTTCTTCCAGCTGCGCCTTCTGATACATAAAAAAGACCGCGAGAAAAACACTAAAAGCGTTGTGTTTCAACATGTTGGCGATTATTTCAACTGTTTTTACAAGGAGCATCTCCCCTTCCCTCTCACCAACGCGCAGAAACGTGTCATCAAGGAGATCAGGGTTGACCTGAAGAGCGGTCACCAGATGAACCGACTGCTGCAGGGCGACGTGGGCAGCGGCAAGACCATCGTGGCATTGATGATTATGCTGTTAGCCCTCGACAATGGCTACCAAGCCGCCCTCATGGCCCCCACCGAGATACTCGCGACACAGCATCTCGACACCTTGAGAGCGCAACTCGCCGGCATGGACGTGCACTTCGCCTTGCTGACGGGAAGCACCAAGCAGTCGGAGCGCAAACAGATTCTCACCGACCTTGCCAACGGCGACCTGCAGATTATCATCGGGACGCACGCTTTGATTGAAGACACTGTTGTTTTCAAGAACCTCGGTCTCTGTATCATCGACGAGCAACACCGCTTCGGCGTCGCGCAACGAGCCTCGTTCTGGGACAAGACCGCGTTCCCGCCGCATACCTTGGTGATGACGGCGACACCTATCCCGCGCACCCTGGCGATGACGCAGTATGGTGACTTGGACGTGTCGAAGATAGATGAGATGCCCCCCGGCCGCAAGCCTGTGAAGACGACGCATGTGTTTCAGGAACAGCGACTTAGGGTCATCGGGTTTATGAAGAAACAGATTGCCGAGGGGCATCAGATATATGTGGTTTACCCGCTCATCAAGGAGTCGGAGAAGATGGACCTGATCAACCTGCAGGAGGGCTACGAGGCGATGTTGCGCGACTTCCCCGAGCCCGACTATCACATCAGCGTGGTGCACGGTCAGATGAAGGCCGAGGACAAAGACTGGGAGATGCAGCGGTTTGTGCGCGGCGAGACGCATATCATGATTGCGACGACAGTGATCGAGGTGGGTGTGAACGTGCCGAACGCCTCGGTGATGATCATCGAAAACGCCAACAGATTCGGGCTCTCGCAGCTGCACCAGCTCCGTGGACGAGTGGGCCGCGGCGCCGAGCAGTCGTATTGCGTGTTGATCACCGACCATAAGATCACGGGCGAGGGGAAGAAACGAATGGAGACGATGGTGAGAACCAACGACGGATTCGAGATCGCCGAAGCGGATCTGCAGCTACGCGGACCAGGCGAGACACAAGGCACCCGCCAGTCGGGAATGATAGAGATGAAAATCGGTGACTTCCAATATGACGAGCCTATCATCAGGCATACGCGCAGGATGGCCAACCTGCTTCTGGATGCCGACCCAACGCTTTCAAAACCGGAGCATTACGCCACAAAACAATATTTCTCGCAGCAGTTTGAAAGGGATTTTGATTGGAGCCGGATCGGATAATAAAAAAGGGGGCGCGGTCGCGCCCCCTTTTTTATTTCTACCATTTATTTATTTGCTGATCTCAAGAATGCAGGAAGGTCTGTTTTCAGAGATTTTGCTGGTTTTGCCTGACCTTTGTCAGGGATGATGAAGTGGCAAACAGGCTGGATGTTGTTGAGCTGGCAGAAATTGCTCGGCTCATCAGCCGGGAAGTGACCGGCAATCGGGTTGACACCTTCAACAGTCTCAAGAAGTTCGCCTTCATAGAACACTGTCAAAACGAAGTTTGTCGGGAAGCTTTCATCGCAGTTTTCCCACATATCGACATAAACTGTGTATTCACCTGGTTCAACAGATGCATTGTCACCATAGAAAATGTTCTCGTGGTTGATGTTATCGATATAGCAACCGGCGTTTGAGTCGACATCGAGCATACCACCATTTTCACTTTCTCTGTCACCATAGTAGATATGGTATCCGTTAGGCTCAAACAGATGAAGGTCGACATCTTTTGGAGTATCGAATGCCAAGCTGACTTGCAATTGACCAGTACCTGCTGCAATCAAATGCATAGTTGTCTCGAATGTCAGACTGATTTCGCCGTTTTCGTCAACAATAGCAACTGTTACCGTGAATTCTTCCTGTGTCAGATTCTGATTGATGATCATGATGAAGTCGTAAATAATCCTGTTCTTATCAAAAGCACGGGCTTCTGTTGGAACCTCATAGTAACCTTTAACACCACCGACACCGACCAAAACCTTTTCAGCAGGAACAGGTGATTCGACTGTAACATAGTCGGAACCGCCAGCCAAAACTGCAGGGTTCATAGCTGCAACAACTTCAACATCAGATGTTGACTGAGGGAATGATGATGATACATAATTTGCGCCTTCAACCTTAAAATATTTTTGAGTAGTGTTGGTTGATGGTGTTGAGCTGCTGCTCTTCTTGTCCTTACATGCGACAAGACCCATAACAAGGACTGCAATAGCTAATAATGACAAAAGTTTTCTTGCTTTCATGATGATTTATTTTTGTTAATAATGGAGTTAAATTTTTGCAAAAATATGTATTTCTTTGAATAATAACAAGTTTTTTATCAAATTTTTATCGATTTGAACTCATAACCCTTGTTTTTGTAATGCTCCAAAACCTTCGGCAGTGCCGTAATCATATTTGTATAGGCCTTCAAACTGTCGTGGAATGTCACGATGGCGCCGTCGCCTGCATTGCGAATCACGTTTTTATAAACCCTTCGTGGAGAAAGGGAGTGATCCCAGTCGTAGGCGATGACTGTCCATGCAACAACTGACAATTGAGAATTGAGAATTGATAATTTTTTTATTTGGGAATATTTTATCTTACCGTGAGGTGGACGGAATAAGTTGCTGTGAATCAATTCGTTAGCCTCTTGAAACGATTTGATGTAATCGTCGTTTTTCGTCTTCCAGCCGTTTTCGTGATTAAATGTATGACAGCCGATAGCGTGGCCTTCTTTTTTAATCATTTCGAAGGTAGCCGGATATTGTTTTACATTATTTCCGATGCAGAAAAATGTGGCTTTTGCATCGTAGCGCTTGAGGATGTCGAGCACCAGCGGAGTTATCAGCGGATGCGGGCCGTCGTCGAAAGTAAGATATATAGTTTTCTTGCCTGTCTTCGGCATATGCCAAAGCAGAGAAGGATAAAACATCCTGAAAATTCTTGTAGGTTTGACCATTCTCATACCGCAAAATTAGTAAAAAAGTTTATAAAGTTTACAAAGTTTGTAAAGTTTTTATTATTTTTGCATTTTATTAATAGGTCATGAAAATGAAAAAATTAATATTAGTTCGCCACGGCGAAAGCGAATGGAACAAGCTCAACCTCTTCACGGGTTGGACCAATGTTGATTTGTCGGAGAAGGGTGTGCAGGAAGCCATCGAAGCTGGTAAGTCGTTGAAAGACAATGGCTATAAGCCTGAAGTCTGTTTCACATCATACTTGAAAAGAGCCATCAAGACGCTCAACAACATTCTCGATGTGATGGATATGGACTGGCTGCCGGTTTACAAGAGCTGGCGCCTCAACGAAAAGAGCTACGGTCAGCTGCAGGGCTTGAATAAGGTCGATATGGCGAAGAAATACGGTGAGGAACAAGTGTTAAAATGGCGTCGTTGCTTCGATGTGCAGCCTCCGGCGTTGGCCATGGACGACCCGAAGAGTCCGCGTCAGGATCCGCGTTATGCCGAGATGACCGACGACCAGATTCCGCTCACCGAGTCGCTGAAAGACACTATCGCGCGTCTCATGCCATATTATAAAGAAGTGATACTCAAGGCTTTCGAGAAGCATGACGAGGTGATGGTGGTGGCCCACGGCAACAGTCTGCGCGGCATTGTGAAAGAGCTGAAAAACATGGGCGAAGACGAGATCATTAAATTCAATATCCCGACAGCAATACCTTATATCTTTGAGTTTGACGACAATATGAATCTTAAGAACGACTTCTTCCTCGGTGACCCTGAGGAAATCGCAAAGAAGATGCAAAGCGTTGCCAATCAAGGAAAAGCAAAATAAACACTGACATGGCAAAAACCTGGGTTATACCTGACATCCACGGCTGCGTCAACACGCTTAAGCAGTTGATAGAGAACGGCATACAGCCTTCAAAGGAGGATAACATCTATTTCCTCGGCGACTACATCGACCGCGGTCCCGACGGCAAGGGCGTTATCGACTACATCATGAGTCTGCAGGAGAACGGCTATAAAGTCGACTATCTCATCGGAAACCACGAGTATTACTGCATGAACTCGTATGAGAAAGACCAGCACAGATGGCTTGGCAAGAGCAGCATTCAGAAGGAATGGGAGCGTTACGGCGCCAAGACCACTTTGGCCAGTTTCGGGGTGAGACGTCCGCGTGACATCGACAAACGATATATCGAGTGGATGGCAAAAGGCAAGTATTTCATCGAACTCGACAAGTATATCCTTGTCCACGCCGGCATGAACTTCAACATCCAGGACCCGTTTGACGACACCATGTCGATGCTTTGGGTGCGCGACTTCAAGGTCGACACCAGCAAAATCGGAGGCAAGAAGATAATTCACGGTCACGTGCCGGTGGAACACAGCCTTATCCAGCTGTTCCTCGACTCGACAGGCTACGATTTCATAGCTCTGGACAACGGCGTTTATTACCGTGACCAGAAGGTGGGCTTCGGCAACCTCATGGCACTCGAGCTCAACGAGATGGAGCTCATCGCCCAACCGAATGTCGATTTCTGATGTTTGTCGACATCCATACACACATTGATAATCAATCTGTTATAAAGATTGTTAGCGAGAATTTTGAGGAAAAAACATTTCATACTGTGGGTGTACATCCATGGGATGTAGATGATTATGAGAAGGAGGTTCCTCGCAACCTGTGGTCGCTCGGAATGACAGCCATCGCTATTGGCGAAGTGGGGCTCGATAAAGCTCACAAGGAGACCTTTGATAGGCAAATCGAAGTTTTTGAGGAGATGATAAAAATCTCTGAAAATTTGAGGAAGCCGGTGATAGTGCATTGCGTGAGGGCGTATTCGGAGATTATCGAGATGCGGAAGAAGACGAAAGCCACGATGCCGTGGGTGATTCACGGCTTCAACAGTTCGGTGGAGACGATACGGCAGCTGCTGAAATATGATATTTACATCTCGCTTGGTGAAGTTTTGTATCGTAATGAGAATCAAGCGATTAAGATATTAAAAGACATCCCTGTGGAGCGGCTTTTCCTTGAGACCGACGTCTCGGGAAGAGATATCAAGAACGTCTACGCCAAGGCGGCGTCGTTGATGGGATGCGAGATGGATTTTTTGTGCAACAAGATTTTTGAGAACTATGGAAGACTGGAAACAGCGCACTAATATATTAATAGGTGACGAAGGTGTCGAGCGCCTCGCCAACGCCCATGTAATGGTCGTTGGCTTGGGCGGCGTAGGTGCCTACGCCGCCGAACAGCTGGCGCGCGCCGGCATAGGTGAGATGACCATCGTCGACAGCGACACCGTGAGCCCTACAAACAAAAACCGCCAGCTGTTGGCGCTCGACAGCACGGTGGGCCGACTCAAGACCGAGGTCATGGCCGAGAGAATACGCGACATCAACCCCGACATCAAGCTGCACGTGCTGACACAATACCTTAAGGATCAATCGATTATAGATCTGATGGCGCAGAAGTACGACTTCGTGGTCGACGCCATCGATACGATGGCCCCGAAGGTGTTTCTGCTCTATTACGCGATACAGAATCATCAGAATATAGTGAGCTGCATGGGAGCGGGCGGGAAATACGACCCCACCAAGGTGGAAATCTGCGACATCGCGAAGTCGTACAACTGCCGACTGGCATTTTACATCCGAAAACGGCTGCACCGACTGGGCATCCGCAAAGGAATAACCGTGGTCTTCTCGCCGGAAAAGGTCGCCGACGACGCCTTCATCGTGGAAGACGAGCAACAACAAAACAAAATAGCTACTGTGGGAACGATATCGTATATGCCGGCCGTTTTCGGATGCTTCTGCGCCTCACATGTCATCAACCGGCTACTAGGAACACAAAATCGTGGCGATTTTTAACCTCTTTCTCGATATGCGCGATGTAATGCGTGCGACGAGGAATGGTGTCGAGGATGCGCTGAGCCTCGTCATACTCACCCATCTCACGGTATAACTCAATGATTTCCAATATCGAAGCCTCATATTCCTCATCATCAGGAGTGTAACGGCCTTTCAACAACACAAGCAACGATTTGATATTGTCGATGTACTCGTCGTGAAGCTTTTTAAACATCACGCGACCCTCCTTCTGCTTGCGACGGTTCTTGCGCCACACGTTGAAACTCATCTTTCCCGAAAGGAGATAAGGAAGATGCATCTGATAGTTGTTGCGCACCAGGTCGTTGTAAGCCCACCACATCATACGACGGATATAAAGCTCTTTATCTCTATCATTATCAATGGATTGCAAGCATTTTTTATAATGCTCCACAAGAGCTAACCGACCTTCTACGCTGTTGAAATGGACGCCGAAGAAACGCCAGTGATTCCAGTTGTAATAAGGCACACTGGGCTTGGTGTAGGTCACGACGGGCTCTTTATACTCATCAACCCAGAACCAATGACTGCACGACGGACATGCTATGATCTTCTGCGGCTCGGTTATGTAATTGTCGTTCAACGTCTTACCATCGGAATACAATATCGATTTATTGACCATCTCCGACTTCACGAGATGACCTTCGAGCCAGGCGCCGCATTTAGGGCATCGGATATAAAAAGTATCGTATTTTATCATGACGTTGACTTTCAATTACTTACGACCGAAATCAGCTGGTATCTCACCCCAGATCTCGGTTCTCCATTTACGTATCGGCACCCTGAAGGTGTTGTCGTGAAGCCACTTCTCGGCTCGCGCAATCACCTGGAAGAGATACCTGTTATTCTCATTCTGAACGAGTTTCGTCCGGCAAAGCCCCTGACTCACCCATTTCTGACCGTTCAACGAGTCGGAATAAATCGGCAGGTTGGTGCGGTTTTTCTGCTGCCATGCGAGGCAGTGCACAATGGCTAAGAACTCCCCTATGTTGTTGGTACCGCCTTCAAACACCGGGCTTTTGAATATCTCGGTGTTTGTCGCGACGTACACGCCCCGGTATTCCATCTTACCAGGATTACCGGAGCATGCCGCGTCGACTGCTATGGCGTTGAGTTCGGGTTTCGGCGTGCCGAGTGGTAACGACTCCCAGCGGACTGTCGCAGCTGTTCGTGTCCCCGTACAATCATCATCATACCCAGGACCAGCCTGAAATGCGACTTCCGCGGCCTCCTTGGTTGGAAATCCTTTATATTTCGCACCTTGGAACCCTTCGACCTGCTGCTTGCATTCGTCCCAGCTGCCGAAGACGCCGGTCTGACGACCGACCCAAACCACATAGTAATTGTTTTTCGCCATTTAATATGACGTTATTGATGTTTGCGCATTGCAATGAGCAACTCCAACATCTTGATTGCCGAATCCGAGACGATGGTGCCTGGTCCGAAGATGGCTGCTGCGCCTGCGTCGTACAGGAACTGGTAGTCCTGGTGCGGGATGACGCCGCCCACCACCACCATGATATCCGGACGACCAAGCTTCTCGAGTTCTGCTATCACCTGAGGCACAAGGGTTTTATGACCTGCTGCCAGTGATGACACGCCGACCACGTGGACGTCGTTTTCCACCGCCTGACGCGCTGTCTCGGCCGGAGTCTGGAACAACGGTCCCATATCGACGTCGAAACCTATATCGGCGTAGCCTGTAGCGACGACCTTAGCGCCACGGTCGTGACCATCCTGACCCATCTTGGCGATCATGATACGAGGACGACGACCTTCGAGTTTTGCGAACTCATCGGCCATGGCCTGCGCCTTGGCGAATTTGTCATTACCTTTTGCTTCCATAGAATAAACTCCTGATATTGAACGAATTACAGCTTTATAACGGCCCACGATCTTCTCGCATGCCATAGAGATCTCACCCAATGTTGCACGGCATTTCGCGGCCTCGACAGCCAATGCCAAGAGGTTGCCCTTGCCTGTCTTCACCGACTCGGTGATGGCATCGAGGCAACGCTGCACGTCGGCTTCGTTACGGTTAGCCTTCAGCTCTTTCAGACGGCGGATCTGCGACTCGCGCACCGCTGTGTTATCGACCTCGAGGGTGTCGATGCTGTCCTCATGTTCGAGGCGGTATTTGTTGATACCCACGATGGTCTCGGTGCCGGCGTCGATCTTAGCCTGCTTGCGGGCTGCGGCCTCTTCGATACGCATCTTCGGAAGACCTGTCTCGATAGCCTTGGCCATGCCGCCCATCGCCTCGACCTCCTGGATGTGAGCCCAAGCGCGCTCGTAGATGTCGCGAGTCAACGACTCGACATAATATGAACCTGCCCATGGGTCGACCACGCGGCAGACGTTGGTCTCTTCCTGGATGTAAATCTGGGTGTTACGGGCGATACGTGCGCTGAAGTCGGTAGGCAATGCGATAGCCTCGTCCAAAGCGTTGGTGTGCAACGACTGTGTGTGACCGAGGGCTGCACCCATAGCTTCGATACATGTACGGGCCACGTTGTTGAACGGGTCCTGCTCGGTGAGCGACCATCCTGAAGTCTGGGTGTGAGTACGCAATGCCAGTGATTTCTCGCTCTTCGGGTTGAAGGTCTTCACGATCTTAGCCCAGAGCATACGAGCGGCACGCATCTTTGCGATCTCCATGAAGTGGTTCATTCCGGAGCACCAGAAGAACGACAGACGTGGAGCGAAAGCGTCGATGTCCAAGCCCGACTTGACACCTGTGCGGAGGTAATCCCAGCCATCGGCGAGGGTGTAAGCCAGCTCGATGTCGCAAGTTGCACCAGCCTCCTGCATGTGGTAGCCGGAGATTGAGATGCTGTTGAACTTCGGCATGTTCTGCGATGTGAACGCGAAGATATCGGCGATGATTCGCATCGAGAACTCCGGAGGATAGATATAGGTGTTACGCACCATGAACTCCTTCAAGATGTCGTTCTGGATTGTACCCTGCAATTCTTCATATTTTGCGCCTTGTTCCAAAGCGGCCACGATGTAGAATGCCAAAATCGGCAACACCGCGCCGTTCATTGTCATTGACACTGACATCTTATTCAAAGGAATCTGGTCGAACAACACCTTCATGTCTTCGACTGAGCAGATACTCACGCCTGCCTTACCCACGTCGCCCATAACGCGTTCATGGTCAGCGTCATAACCACGGTGAGTAGCAAGGTCGAATGCCACCGACAGACCTTTCTGTCCGGCGGCTATGTTACGGCGATAGAATGCGTTTGACTCCTCAGCAGTCGAGAAACCGGCATACTGACGGACGGTCCAAGGACGCATCACATACATCGTTGAATAAGGTCCGCGGAGATACGGGGCGATACCTGCAGCATAGTTGAGGTGCTCCATACCTTCTAGGTCTTCTGCCGTATAAACTGGCTTCACGTTGATATGTTCAACTGTCTCCCAGTCAGGCTTATAGTCAGCTTTGATATGTGACTTAGGTATAGCGTTGATGTTGATATTCTTGAAATCTGGTTTCATTGCTTACTCCTTTCTTATTTCGTTATACCTAATTTTTTCTGGAAACTCAGCAAAGTCTCAAGGACGTTGCTCTTGACGTGGATGAAGTATTCGAGGCCGGCCTCTTTGAGGATGTCGACGGTGCCTTCAGGGTTACCTGCGAGCACCACGATAGTCTCGTTCTTCAGCTCTTCGTAGACCTTGAGTGCGTTGCCTTCGCCGTATTCCTCGTCGGACGAGCAGATGACCACGATCTCAGGTTTCACCTTACGTGCCGCTTCAATGCCTTCTTCAAGGGTCTTGAAGCCAGGGTTATCGACCACTTCGAAGCCTGCGCATGCAAAGAAGTTAGACGCGAAGTTGGCGCGGGCCTTACGCATAGCGAGATTGCCGTAGGTGAACATCCAAGCTGTAGGGCGTTTATGGTCTTTAGCGTAGACGTCGGTGGCGTAGCGCATCGCCTCAAACTGCTGTGCCACGCGGAATGTGTCGATTGTCTCGACTTCGGCGTTGGCTTCGCGTTTGCTGTCGGCTTTGAACACCCACTCAGCCGGGTCGAACTTCATCACTTCGGTGAAGTTCGGGAACTGGTTGGTTCCGAGTATAGTCTCGCGGCGTGTGGCGACGTTGCTGAAACGTTTTGCTGCGCTTTCCTTCACGATATTTTGGATTGTGCCTTTGCGCACCGAGGCGAGGTAGCCGCCTTCGTCCTGAATCTGGAGGAAGACGTTCCATGCGGCGGTGGCGATGGATTCTGTAAGATTCTCGATGTAATATGAGCCTGCGGCCGGGTCGGCGACCTTGTCGAAGTGCGACTCTTCCTTGAGGATAAGCTGCTGGTTACGCGAGATACGATCGGCGAACTCGGTAGCTTCTTCGAAGGTGGCGTCGAATGGGGTGACGCAGAAGGAATCGACACCGCCGAGCACTGCCGACATCGTACCAGTGGTGGTACGCAGCATGTTGACGTACGGGTCGTATAAACTCATGTTAATCAATGCGTTAAAGGCATGGATACGAATCTTGCAGTTCTCTTCTTTTGCGCCGTAAGCCTTCAGAATCTCAGCCCAGAGCATACGGTAGGCGCGCATCTTAGCCATCTCCATGAAATAGGTCTGACCCACGGCGACGTTGAAGCGCATCTTCGGTGCTATCTCGTCGATAGTCATGCCTTTGGCAAGAAGCTGCTCGATGTATTCGACGCCTACTGAGAGGGCGATACCCATTTCCTGCGAGATGGTAGCGCCGGCGTTGGTGAACACGTGAGCGTTGACGCCAATGGTCTGGACGTTAGGAATCTCGGCTTTAGTAAGTATTGCCGCGAGTTCCATATCGGTGCTCTCGGTGATGAACCATGTGCCGCGACGGATGTACCGTGTCAGCGGGTCGTAGTTCAGCGAGCCACGGATGCCCGGGATCTTCGACATCATCTCGAGGAGTGGCAGATGATACTTGTTGTTGTAGAAGTTGATTTCGACGGCTTCGGCTACGATGCCGTTGAGGAGGCCTGATATCTCGACAGCGTCGTAAGGCTTGTCGTACTGGAGGCGGAACGACAGTGCTGTAGCTCCGCGGTTAAGTGCGTCGAGGGCTTTCTTATTAGCTTCGTGGTAATCGTTAACCACTATATCTTCGCACACCAGCCAGTCGTTGCCTTCTTCTTTCGTGCTGCGGATATACGGAAATTCGCCCGGTTTGGTGTCGAGCCATGGTATATCCTTGAGATTTTCAGCGCGATAGTACGGCCTTACCTGGAAACCTTCGGCTGTTTTCCAGACAAGTTTCTTGTTGTAATCGGCTCCTTTGAGGTCTTTTTCGATGACGGCTTCCCATTGTTCGGTCGTCACCGGAGGAAATTCCTCAAAAAGTTTCTTGTGGTTACTCATGATAGTTTAAAATTTTCGAAAATTTTTTGCAAAGATACGAACAAAAGTTGAAAGAAAAAAGAAAATATTATTATTTTTGCAACCATAAATAATCATTTAAATAATCACTTCATGAAAACTTATATTATTGCATTAAGCCTTATTGCGCTTTTTCTGACACCTTCTTTATTAAAAGCTCAGGATGTAATTATGAAAAACGACAGCACTACTATTGAAAGCAAAGTCTTAAAAATTGACCAAAACGTAATAGAATATAAAAAGTGGTCAAATCCCGACGGTCCTATTTATACAATCAGCACTTCCGATGTTATCAGCATCACTTATCAAAACGGTGATGTTGATCGTTTTGCGGTCAGTACCAACGAGTTGAAACCCATGTCTGCCTTTGCCGGTCAGATGTATCGTGCGGGTCACGAGCTTGCTATTGACAAGCGGGCGTTAACCAAGGAAGAAGCCGAGCAAATTCTTAACACTGAACAATTTAACACCTATGTCAGCGCTAAAGCTCAGATGCAGATTGGCAATGTTTTCGCGGTAGTGTTTGTAGGCTCGTTGTTCTGGGATTTTGTTTGTTTTGCCAGAATGGTTGACAGTAAAGATCAAATTGAATTTGGAACTTGGTCTGATCGACTTATGCTCGGCGCTATTATCAGTGACATTAGTTGCCCATTGTGGCTAGCGTTAAGCGGCATCGGAAAAGGTCGTCTCAACTGGGTTGCAAGCGACTACAACAACAGCCACCAAAGCAATAATATTTCCCTACAAGTAGCCCCAACCTTGCTCAACTGCGAGATGCCCCAATTACAAAACAACTACTCTTTAGGAATGACATTAAAAATGACATTCTAATTTGTTAGATATTTGTATTTATAAGGAAAACAAGGCGTTTCCACCAATATTTGGAATTCTCTTATCATATCCCATTGATTACAAATCAGTTACCTCGAATTGTTAAAATTTATTAACATTTCGGAGGCATCTTGGCTGTTGTCATTACTATTGATTATCAAATTGTTAGCCTCGATTTTTAAGATTAGTCGTTTTTCGTACGACTAATTGGAATGGGTGGTTGTAATTTTGCAGCGAGAGAGGTAGTCAAAAATTTTGACCAGTTCAAAAATGTCAATTATGAAAAAGAAGGAGATTATAAAAATTGAGCAGGTTGAGGGAAAAATCCTCATGCTGCGCGGAGTTAGAGTTATCATTGATGCCGATGTTGCCGCATTGTATGGCGTAGAGACAAGAGAGATCAATCAAGCGGTAAAAAACAATCCGAAAAAGTTTCCAAAAGGCTATGTTATTGAATTGGAAACCAATGATTTAGAAATTTTGCGATCAAAAATTTTGATCGCAAAATTAAATCCAAAATCAAGATATCATCCTCAAGCTTTTACCGAGCGAGGTCTTTACATGCTGGCAACGATTCTGAAGAGCGATAGGGCGACGGATACAACCATTGCAATCATTGAGACTTTCGCAAAGCTTAGAGAGTTGGCGCGAACGGTTACTGAGCTGGCGCAGACTTCAGAACCACAATCGCAGAAAACACTAATGGAAAAAGGCGGTGACATCATCTCAGAGATTATCGGTGACAACCTCGAAACTAGCGAAACTGAGTCGGAATTTGAGCTAAATTTCGCTGTAGTAAAGTTAAAGCACAAAGTAAAAAGAAAGAAAACTTAAAAAAACATTAACATATTAAATCTTTTACGACAATGAAAAAAAATCAAAGTTAAAGACATTGATGTCACGATTCTAAAATTAAATGAAGAGGATTACATCGGCCTGACTGATATTGCGAGAATTCAAAATCCTTTTGAGCCCAAAGATGTTGTAAAAAACTGGATGAGACAGAAAAATACAATCGAATATCTTGGCTTATGGGAAAAATTATATAACCCAGATTTTAAAGGGGTCGAATTCGACCCCTTATTAAAACAAGCAGCGAGGCAGATGTCTTGAATATGGCATTGTTCGGTATCACAGCAAAGGACTGGCGAGAACTGAATCAGATTGCCATTCAACAGATGCAATTATTAGAAAAAACTGATACAAATTTGGTAACATAATTTTCTGCAAAATTTCCTTGCACCTTATTAAAATAATATCTAATTTTGCAGCTTAACACTTTTTGAAAAAAATCGAATTAAATAACAACAAATATTAACACGTATGAAAAGGAAATTTACATTTTTAATCGCGGCGGCGTTCATGCTGCTGACAATGATGGCCTCGACAGGAACAATGTGGGGGCAAAGTGATTACTCAGAAACTTATTCGAGTAATGTGACACTTCCTACAAGCGGCACACAAGCATCAGGTTGTGCAGTTGTTATTGGTGGCACCAATTATTCTGGAACAAAGTTAGGGAAAAATGGGGCAGGTGGCTCTGCTTCCATTACAGCTCCTGCTGGTACGAAATACATCCATTTGCATGTAGCTGCATGGAATGGGAAAAGCACAGGTTTTACATACAAAATAGGTTCTGGAACCGCACAATCAATATCTGGTATTACTTCTAATTCTGGTATTGCAAACAATACCCCTTTTACTTGGGGAACAGGGACTAATGACAAAACTCCTAATTCAACATATCATTACAAAGTCATCACTTTGTCATCTGCATTGACCGAGGCAACAAGTATAACTTTCGCAAGCACATCAGAACGTGTTGTTTTTTGGGGTGTAAATACAGAAGAAGCAGGCAGTAACCCATCTATTTCAGCTGACGATGTTGAAATAGCTTACAATGCAACTTCAGGCTCAATCGTATATGAAATTGAAAATGGTGAAGGTAATGTTACCGCAAGCATAACCACTGGTGGTGATTGGCTCACTAGCTTAGGTACAATAACTGCAACCGAAGTTCCGTTCACCTGCTCCACTAATGAAGGTGCTGCGGTTCGTACAGCAACGGTAACTCTTTCTTTTACTGGTGCATCTAATAAGGTTGTCACTATCACACAAGCCGGCAACCCTGATGCTCCTGGCACTCAGAACAATCCTTACACAGTGGCCCAAGCACGTGCTGCTATCGATGCCGGAACAGGTGTAACTGGTGTTTATGCAACAGGTATCGTTTCTGCCATTCCTACCGCATGGAGCACACAATATAACAATATCACATTTAACATTGTTGATGAATCTGGTGATGAAGATTTCCTTCAAGCATTCCGTTGTGTCAGCACTACAAGTGCAGATGCCTCAACAGTTGCTGTTGGAGATATTGTTGTAGTATATGGTAATATGTTATTATATCAATCAACCACCTATGAATTTGCACAAGGCTGCCAGTTGATTTCATTGGAACATCCATCAACACCTTACTTCACTGCCAACGATGTAAATATCACTTATGATGCAACAGGTGGCAATATAGAATATACAGTTGAAAATCCAGTTCAAGGAGGACAAGTAACTGCTACCACAACTTCAACATGGCTCACATTAAGCAATAATTTCGCAAGTCCAATAGCATTCACTTGCGAAGCCAACAATGCAGCAAATTCACGTACTGCAACAGTGACACTCACTTATACATACGGCACTAAAACGACAGTTGCTAAAGATGTTACTGTTACCCAAGCCGCACAAGAGGCGCCACATTACACATGGGATTTAAGTATCGCTTCGTATGACGAAATCACCGATCCAGATATTGTTACATGGTCTAGCAACTATGCAACTATGACAAATTCATCAAAATCCGGCGGCACTTCTGCAAGTAACTACCTTGGTGGTGATTCCAATAATAGAACAAGTTCTAGATTTTATAGCGGGAATACTTTAACGATTACACCAGCTACAGGCTATTTGATTAATAGCATCGTATTTACAGCTACATCAGAAAGCTACGCCTCTGCATTTGCTGGCAGCACTTGGACTAATGCTACAGCCACAGCCAGCGGAAAAACTGTAACCGTTACAGCAACAAATGGAACCAATGCTATTGTAGCTGCAATTAGTGGTACATGCGGATTCACTGCTGTCACAGTCTATTATGCTATCAACACCACTCCTTTAATCACTCTTGCACAATACGAATACGATATAAATGTATATGGCGGTGATAATGAGCTCCCAGTTACTTACATAAATATGCCTGCAGACCCACAATCAGTGGTTATATTCTATGAAGCAAACGGCGAAACACCTCTTACAGAAAATCCTTCATGGATTACAGCTGTAATCAATGATAATTATAATATCGACGGTCATATTGATGCAAACTCAGGTGACGCTCGTTCAGCCTACTTCAAAGTAAAAGGTATTGATGCCAACAGTAATGAAGTTTACTCAAATCTTGTAACTATCAACCAGGCAGCTGCAGGACCAAACATTGAGTTTAACAACACTTCAATGACCCTTGAAGCCGGCGGCGAATCAGACAGAAAACTGAGCTTTGATTATTCAGGATTAGGCAATAATCCGACATTCTCAATTAACTACTACGAACAAGACGGCACAACAGCTGCAACATACAATCATGATTGGCTTACAGCAACAATTAGTGATTCTAAACTTAACGTCACGGCTGAGGCCAATGATGGCGGAGTTCGTACAGTCTACCTGAAAGTTTATGGCGAAGGAAACAATACAAATGCCGAGTCAAATCTTGTGACAATTACACAAGCCGCTAATGTGGTTGACTATGCGATTTTACCGTTTGAATGGGAAGGAGGTCTTCCTACTGCGTTTGAAGAGCTTAACGGCACCACACTCTATAGTGTAGATTCATATCCAAATCAAACAACCTATCAAATGAAGCTTGACAGTGACGGTGATTACATTCAGGTAAAAACAAATGAACAGCCTGGTGTTGTGACTGTCGGAGTCAAAATGGTTGGTGGTAACACAACTTCCACGCTCACCGTACAAGGCTCTGCAGATGGCGAAACGTTCACAAATATTGAAGCATTGACTATTAGCGGCAAGCAAAACGATATTCTGAATCTTGAAACAACAAACGATTTTGCTGCAACCGATAGATATGTAAGATTATTATTCACTAAGGGCTCAAATGTTGGTGTCGGCCCTATCACAATTGCGCAAGTTGACAACACACCTTCAATCACTGCTGAAGATGTGAATATCGCTTACGATGCTACTGGAGGTAGTATAATGTACATGATCAACAATTATGTTGCTGGTACTATGACTGCTTCAACAGAAGCTGATTGGATTTCTAATTTCACCTATGAACAGGTGAACGAAATCGGTGAAGTCGAATTCACAACTACAGTTAATAATGGCTCAGAACGCCAGGCAACTGTCACGCTTACATATACGTACAACAACGACCAAACAGCAGTCAAAAATGTCACTGTTACACAAGCCGGAATTCCTGTAGTTACATATGTTGTCAACTTCAATCTTGATGATGGAACTTTTGTTCCAAATGAAGATTTCCCACAAGACGTTGTAGAAAAAGAAGCTGGCACTTACACATTGCCTTCGGCAACAAAAGTCGGATATGATTTCACAGGTTGGAACGATGGCAATACCACATATGAAGCTGGCGCTGAATACACCGTTTCTAGCGATGTGGATTTCACGGCACAATGGACTGAAAGCACAACAACAACAGGAACAATAGCATTTGGTAGCGCTGAAGGAAGCACCCCTATTAATAATACAAGTGTTACTGGCGATGATAGTTTGGGTAATGAATGGACAATAACAACTATATTCTCTGGAGAGACTTCATTTACACAAAATGCCAACTATTCACAAGTTGGTGCTTCAAGCAAACCAGCTTCAAGCATCACGTTTACTATGACACTTCCACAGCAAAAAATCATTTCGGCATTTGAGGCTAAATTTGGAGGTTTCAACGGGACTGCAGGTGATATAACCCTGAAAGTTGGTAATACAACTGTTGGATCTGGTGAATTAGATGCAACAAACGATGTGACAGTTAATGCAACCACCACAACTGAAATCGGAACAGTATTAACCGTCACGGTAACAAACATCGCCAAAGGTGTGAAGTGCTACTACATTTCATACACATTGAGCAATGCGCCGGTAGTTCCTGTGATCAGCCCAACAGCCAATCCGATAGCTTACAATGCGACAACAGGCAGCATTGATTATACAATTGACAATTATGAAGAAGGTACAATGACCGCTGCCTCTGAAGCTGACTGGATCAGCAATATCAATGTTGAAGAAGCCGATGAAATTGGCATAGTAACATTCAATGTAACAGCCAATACATCAAATGAAAGCCGTTCAGCAACAGTCACACTCACATTTACTTACGGCAATCCAGCTGCTACAGTTACTAAAGATGTTACAGTGACACAAAACGGTCAACCATCTATCACAGTAACTCCAGCTACAGCTAATGTCGCTTTCGCAGGCAGTGCTCCTGAGTTTGCAGTAACCTATGAAAGCTTAGAAATTGATGATGCAGACGATTTCGATGTTGAATTCTACGAAACATCAACAAGCACAACCGCAGGAACTCAACCTACTTGGATTACCAATGTGGTTATTACCGGAAACACAACCGACGGATTCACATTGACATTTACAGTTGCTGCAAACGATGGTGCTGCTCGTGATGCTTATTTGAAGGTGTATGCCGCTGGTGATAGCGATTATATTTATTCTAACATTGTAACAATTTCACAGGCTGCATATACTCAATTGGCAACATACTCACTGGTAACAAGTGTTGATCAAATTGTTTCAGGTAAACATTATTTAATTGCAAGTAGCGCAACCAATGGATCAGCATATGCAATGGGTGGACAGACAAGCAATAACAGATCTGGAGTTGCAGTTACAATTGAAAATGGTCAAATTTCTGAAACAGAAGGAGTTTATGAGTTTGTCATCAATACACACGAAACCAGCAGCAAAGATGTAGAGTATTATACTATTTACGATGCAGCAAAACCAGGTTATTTATATGCATCAAGCAGTAGCGCTAACCAATTAAAAACCACTACAACCTTGAATGACAATGGAAAATGGACCATCGAAATCAGCGACAATAGTGCAACAATCACAGCTCAAGGCACTAATAGCAGAAAGTTGATGCGTTATAATCCAAATAACAACAGCCCTATCTTTGCTTGCTATGCAACTAATACAACTACAGGAAACGCTCCTTGCCTCTATGTCAAAGACAACGACGACAATCTTGAATACTATGGCACAGAGATTACATATCCTGGAACTTCGATTCCGGATGGTGGTAGCATTACTGTTGGTTCAGGTTCTGTCATAACAGTTCCAAATGGATTTACAAACAACAGCCCTGACAACATCCTCATTGAAGAAGGTGGCCAACTCATCCATGAAAGCGATGTGGCTGCTACCGTGCAGAAGAATATTACAGCATATACCGCTAAAGATGGTGACGGTTGGTATCTGATCGCTACACCGGTTGAGACTATTGATAAGAGCGTAGTGGCAGGCACAAATTACGACTTGTTCTTATACAGTGAACCAGATGCAATGTGGTATGCGCATTGGGATAATCCAGGATTTGAAGAACTCTATCGCGGCCAAGGTTACCTTTATGCAAATGCCGCAGATAAGATCATCAATTATGCAGGTACGATGAAAGCTACAAATGCCAACATCAATATTGACTTGGACTACACCAGCACATTAAGCGATGCTGTGAGAGGCTTCAACCTCGTTGGTAACCCATTCACATGTAACCTTAAGTTAGGTGACATGAAATTGGGTGGAGCCAACCTCACAACATACTATGTAACCAACACCGACCGTACAGCACTTCAAGCAATCACATCAGATGCATACCAAATCAAACCTGGTGAAGGCTTCTTCGTCCAAGCAACCGCAGCATCACAGCAGTTGTCGTTCAACGCGTCATCAAAAGATGATATCGATTTCAGATACATCAAGATCGTTGCAGGAAATGAAAATGGTTACGATAACGCATACATCCAGATGGGCGATTGCAACACCCTGCGTAAGATGAACATCGCCAACAAGACAGAAGTTTACGTCATGGACGGTGAAGACGACTACGCAGCAGCAAGAGTTGAAGAACTCGCAGGCTCGATGCCGGTACACTTCAAGGCTATCGCAGACGGTGAATACACCATCACAATCGAAGCCAAATACACCGATGTTTATTACATGCATCTCTTCGACAACTTCACAGGCGAAGATATCGACTTGATGCTCGAACCTAGCTACACATTCCATGCTGCAGCTGAGGATGCTGAGAATCGTTTCCTCCTTGTATTCGACTTCAACAACCACTTAAGTGTTAATGAAAACTACACCAACGACGTCTTCGCATACCAATATGGTGACGAAATCATCATCAACGGTGAAGGCGAATTGCAGATCTTCGACGTTATGGGCCGCATGGTTCTGAACACCAAGGTCAACGGCGTACAAAGCTTCAACGTTCCATCGAACGGTGTTTACATCTTAAGAATCATTGGAAATGATATTAAGACACAGAAAATCGTTGTTAAATAATTAAAAAGAAAGGGATTTACTATGAAAAAGATATTATTAGCAGTTGCAATCGTTCTTTCGATGAGTTTGTGCTCATACGCACAATATAACAGCGACAATTTCTTTATGGATTGGAATGATGTCAGTAATGGCATCGACAATAATGACAACTTCGGCAATGGTATGAGAGACCCAGGTTTCCCTGGCCATAACGGAGGTAACACTCCAGCTCCTCTGGGCAGCGGGTTGATAATACTCGGTGCTCTGGGCGCAGGGTACGCAGTCGCACGTCGCAAACGCGAAAAATAAATGATTATTCAGTAGGGGCAGATGATAATTTGCCCCTACTTTTGTTTACAAGGATAACACCTGTGAACACCAGCACTGCGGCGACAATCTTCTGCCATGTGAGGTGATCCATGCCTGTGGCAATGCCCATTACCGTGGCGATGATAGGCTGCAGATAGCCGTAAAGGCTGATCACGGTCGGTCGCAGCACCTTCTGCCCTACCGGAATCAGGAAATAAGCCACAAAGGTGGCAAAAAGAATCACAAAACCAAGTTCAAGCAGGTATTTTATCGGGAAAGAAGCCATATTTAGGCTTACTAACTCCTTGATATCCAATGGAATAGCCACGATCGCCGAAAACAGGAACATCCATTTCATAAACGTCACGACACTGTATTTCTCGATAAGCGGTCGGAAAGCGCCGAGATAGCAGGCAAAGAAGATACAGTTGCCAATCATGTAGACAATTCCCATGGGCTGAGTCTCGGTGACGCTGCTGCTCTCGACACGTACAGTATTGAAAACCAAGAAGATAACACCGAGAAAACTCAAGGCCACACCGCCGGCTTTCTTCAAAGTGATAGGCTCTTTAAGCACTATCGCTGCGATGAACATTGTAAAAATAGGCGTCAGCGGCGTTAGGATGCTGGTGTCGAAAGGCGTCGTCATAGTGCTCGCCTTCAGAAACGACCATTGGGTGAGGAAGAGTCCGAGCATCGAAGCGAGAAAAATCTTCGGGAAATCCTTTTTTTCGACCTTTTCTTGAGGCATGAAAAGCGACGCTATCCAGAAAAGAGCGGCAGCACCGGCCACACGAAAGCACAGCAATCCCATCGGGGAGATCAACGCGAGAGTCGACAAATCCCTGCAGATGATGATGTTGAAGCCGAAAATAGTGTAGGCGATAAACGCCGAGATATGACCTAAAGACTTTTTCATAAGCGCTGGCAAAATTACAAATTTTTTGGCTATTGGCTATTAGCTATTGGCTGTTGGCATTTTTTTATTATTTTTGCAACCAAATTTGAAAAAAATTATGAGTAGAATGGAAACTCCGGTCCTGCTTCTGACCGGTTATCTCGGAAGTGGAAAGACGACTTTGGTAAATCATATCCTTTCGAACAAGAAAGGAATCAAATTTGCAGTGATAGTCAACGATATAGGCGAGGTGAACATCGATGCCGACCTCATCCAGAAAGGCGGCGTGGTGGGCAAGAAAGACGAGAGTCTGGTAGCCCTTCAAAACGGCTGCATCTGCTGCACCCTGAAGATGGACCTCATCGAACAGCTCAACGACATCATGAAGATGGCCCGTTTCGACTACATCGTAATCGAGGCCAGCGGCATCTGCGAGCCGGAGCCGATAGCGCGCACCATTGCCGGAATACCGCAGATGGGCCGTGAATACACGCAGTTTGGCACCCCACGCCTCGACTGCATAGTGACAGTGGTCGACGCCCTGAGAATGAAGGACGAATTCGGCTGCGGCGACAGTCTGAAAAACGAAAACATCGGCGAAGACGACATCGAGAACCTCGTCATCGAGCAGATTGAGTTCTGTAACATCGTTTTGCTCAACAAAGCCTCGGAAGTCGAGCCGAAAGAACTGGAGCGCATCCGTCAGATTGTGAAGAACCTCTCACCTGACGCCGAGATTATCGACTGCAACTATGCCAACGTAGATTTGGATAAAATCATCAACACGCAAATGTTTGATTATAATCAAGTTAGCGGCTCAGCAGGCTGGATAAAGATTATCGAAGGACATGAGGAACATGACGACGATGACGATGATGAGCACGACGAACATGAACATCATCACGACCATGAAGAACACGAACATCACCACCATCATCACGATCATGATGAAGAGGAAGGCGAGGCTGAGGAATATGGCATCGGCACCTTTGTTTATTTCAACAGAAGACCTTTCGACACCTTGAAATTCAACGATTATGTGCTGAACAGCTGGCCGAAAAACATCATCCGCTGCAAGGGATTATGCTATTTTGCCGACAATCAGGATATGTCGTATATCTTCGAAACCGCCGGCAAACAGAAGAAATTGAGCGAAGCCGGTTATTGGTTTGCGACTGCCTCGAAGGATGAGTTACAGCAGTTTGTGGAGCGCGACCCGAGCATACTCAAGGACTGGGACGAGGAGTATGGCGACCGCATGGAAAAGATTGTGTTTATCGGACAGAAATTAGATAAGGAGAAAATCAAACAAGATTTGGATAATTGTTTGTTTTAAACGATTGTAGGGGCGAATCATTATTCGCCCTTTTTTGATTCCCGAATGGCAAACGGCAACGCCAACAGGAACGTCAGCGCGTCAGCAATAGCCTGCGTCATCTCGACACCCTGAAGTCCGATGAAGAGAGGCAGAATCATGATGGTCGGGATGAAGAAGATACCCTGTCGGCCCATCGATAAGATAGTGGCTATCAATGTTTTACGAGTAGTTTGATACATCATGTTGGTGACGGTGCTCACCCCGATGAGCGGGAATGAGATGCACTGCCACCGCAGCACCCGTGTGCCTATTTTCACCAGTTCGGCGTCTTCGCTACGGAAAATTTTTATCAAGTCGGGAGCAAATATCGCAAACGTTAACGAAGTGATTATCAATATGATAGTCGAGATATTCGTGGTAAAAATGAAAGACTTTCTCACACGTTCGTGCAGACCGGCGCCGTGGTTGAAGCCACAGACAGGCTGGAATCCCTGACCCAGTCCGAGAATGATGGAAAAGGCAAACATCATTATTCTTGACACTATGGCGAAGGCCGCGATGGCGCTCGCCTCGGTGCCCGGAGCGGCGTAGTAGGCCGCATAACGGTTGAGCATGATGGTGCTGGTGCAGACGAACACGTGGCGCATCAGCGAAGGCGCTCCGCCGTTGAAAATGTCGATATAGCTACGCACGCTAGGCGAGAAGTTACGGATTCGGATATGTACGTTGCCGCTCCTCATGGTGCCGAGCAGCAAGATGAGCCAGCCAGTCATCTGACTGATGCAGGTGGCGAGCGACGCGCCCATCACACCCATGTCGAAACCATAGATAAACAAGGCATCGAGGAAGATGTTCAGCACGGCGCCGGTCGTGATTCCTATCATCGCGTAGCTGGCGTTGCCTTGAAGTCGGAGCTGGTTGTTAAGCGTCAGCGACGACATCATGAAAGGCGTTCCTATGAGGATAAAAAGCAGATAATCGTTGGCATGCGGCACGATGTCTGGTGTGGACCCCATTATCCGCGAAAGCGGTGTGAGGAAGCAAAGTCCGACAATAGCTGCTATGGTGCCGAAGCCCATCGACGAAAGGAAACCCGTGGCAGCCATCTTCTCGGCATCGTCGTATTTTTTCGCGCCAAGCGCCGTCGAGATATAGTTTCCCGAGCCGTGACCGAAGAAAAATCCGAAGGCGTTGATGAAAGTCATGTAGGCAAACGACACTCCCACGCCCGCAGTAGCCTCAGTCGAGAGGTGACCGACGAAAAACGCGTCGATGATGTTGTAGAGCGCAATCACCAACATGGAGATGACGGTAGGGACAGCCATCTTCATAACCAGTTGACGCACAGGACTTTCCGTCATCATGACAAATCGTGCCTGCCTTTGCTGCACATCAAGATCGTTATTGATGCCAAAAATGCGTTTCATTCGGCAAAAATACAAAAAATAAAGGTTCGTAATATAATTTTCATTATCTTTGCAGGTTATTAATATACATTGGAGAAAAGTTTTTTTATGGAAGAAAAAGAGTTGAACGAAGAAGAAATTCTCGACGAAAATATATCGGAAACCACTGAAGATGTTGACAGTTTGCTGAAATCAGCTCCTCAGAAATTCAACAAGAAGGATGAGGATCAGGAGGACACTTTGGTGAACAAGCAGGACGAGGGAGAGGAGTTTAAGGCGACATGGCCGTTGCACGACGACATGAAGAAGACGCTCACCAACGATTTTCACCGCGGATGCCGCATCAAGGCCGACAAATACGAGTTTGCCAGCAACGTGCTTCATCACGGACAATGCAAGCTCGACAGCTTCAACTGGCTCAAAGACTATGAAAATGAGACACCAAAAGAAGGCGAGCTGCAGGTTGCCGAGGTGAGGTTTAAGAACGATAGAAAAGACTTTTTCAGCTATCCTTCGGAGATGCATCTCCTTGAGGGTGAATTAGTTGCGGTGGAGACAGCCATCGGACACGACATCGGTATCGTCACCATGGTGGGCGAGCTCATCGAGAAGCAGCGCAAACGCAAAAAGAACAACACACCTGTCGCGGAGCTCAAGAAAATCTACCGTCGCGCGAGAATCAACGACGTGGAGAAGTTCCTCGAGGCTATCCGTCAGGAGGATCACACCCTGTACCGCAGTCGCGAGATAGCATCGAGTCTGAAACTTGAGATGAAACTCAACGATATTGAGTATCAGGGAGATAGGACAAAAGCTATATTTTACTACACTGCCGACGGACGTGTCGACTTTCGTGAGTTGATCAAGAAGTTGGCCGAAGAGTTCCATGTGCGCGTCGAGATGCGTCAGATAGGCTTCCGTCAGGAGTCGGCTAAACTCGGCGGCATAGGATCGTGTGGCCGCGAGCTCTGCTGTGCCTCGTGGATCACTGATTTTCAGTCGGTTACGACGAACGTTGCAAGGGTGCAGCAGCTGTCACCGAACCCGCAGAAGCTCGCGGGCCAGTGCGGCAAACTGAAATGCTGTCTCAATTATGAGTACGACGCCTATGTGGATGCCCTGAAGGGATTCCCGGATAACAAAATCGTGTTGAAGACCAAGAAAGGCGACGGAATCTACCAGAAGATCGACATCTTCAAGGGCTTGATGTGGTACTCCTACCCGTTCGACAGAAACAACATGATGGCTATTCCTGTGGAGAAGGTGAAATCCATCATCGAAGATAACAAAAAAGGCGTTTTCCCTGAGCAGCTCGAAGACTTCGCGTTCATCAAGGAACAGAAGAATAACGACTACGGTGAAGAGGGCAAACCGGCTGATTTGTCGAAACTTGAATAAAGTGTAGGGTTTAGAGTGTAGAGTTTAGAGTAGTTTAAAGTTAAAAGTTGAAAGTTTATAAAGTGAAAAAGTTAATATATTTCATTTTAGTGACAGTTCTGTTAGCATCGTGCGGTTATGATAAGCTGTACGACGACAGCGTCGTAATTCCTGATGCGAAGTGGGACAACGAGTTCGTGCCGAGCTTCGACGTGAATGTCGACGACACCTTGACAGATTATGCTTTTTACTTGAATATCAGACACTTGGATAGCTATCGCTATAGCAACCTCTTCATCTTCATGCACACCGAGTTCCCAAACGGCAACGTCGCCCACGACACCATCGAGTGCACCTTCGCCTACCCTGACGGCCGTTGGATGGGCAAAGGCAGCGGCACCATGCGCTCAGCGAAGATCATGCTGAACCCTTCGTTGCGTTTCCCTTTGACGGGCAATTATCATTTCGAGATTGAACAGGCGATGCGCGAGAAAGAGCTGAAAGGCATAGCCGACGTTGGCTTATGCTTTGAAAAACAATAAGTTATGGCAAAGAGAAAATCGAATAAGAAAAAAGATATCAATGTCTATCTGATAGTCCTGTGGTCGCTTTTCCTGGTGTTTTGCCTGGGCGTCTTCCTGCTTTTCCACGGCATCACGCATGAATGGTTCGGCGACATGCCAACCTTCGAGGAACTCGAAAACCCTGAGACGAACCTCGCCACCGAGATTATCTCCGCCGACGGCAAGATTCTGGGTACTTATTACATCGAAAACCGCTCCAACGTCAGCTTCGACGACATCTCGCCCGACCTGATCAACGCGCTCATCGCCATCGAAGACATCAGGTTTTACGAGCATAGCGGCATCGACATGAGAGCTCTCTTCCGCGTGGCAAAAGGACTCATGACGGGACAGTCGAACCAGGGCGGCGGCAGCACCATCACGCAGCAGCTCGCTAAGAACCTCTTCCCTCGTGAGGAGAACCTCAGCAAGACAAGACTCGTCATCAGGAAGCTGCAGGAATGGGTAACGGCATCGAAGCTCGAATACAACTATTCGAAGGACGAGATCGTGGCGATGTACCTTAACACTGTGTTTTACGGGCATAACGCCTACGGCATCAAGAAGGCTACCGAGACCTTCTTCAGCAAAGAACCTAACGAGCTCACCATTGAAGAGGCCGCCTTGCTTGCCGGCGTCGTCAACGCCCCAACGAAATTCAGTCCGAAACGAAACCCCAACAACGCTCTGTGGCGCCGTAACCTCGTGCTGAAACGCATGGAGACCAACGGTTTCATCACCCCTGAGCAATACGACTCCATCTCGAAGATCCCGATCGACATGTCACATTTCGGCGTGCTCGACCACAGAGCCGGTCAGGCCACCTATTTCCGCGAGTTTTTGAGAGGCGAGATGCACGAATGGGCCAAGACGCACTTCAAGCCCGACGGCACGCCGTACAACATCTACCGCGACGGTCTGCGCATCTACACCACCATCGACTCGAGGATGCAGCAATACGCTGAAGAGGCAGTGCGCGAACATCTATCGCAAGACCTCCAGCCCGCTTTCTTCCGCCATTGGAGGAACGACAAGAAGGCGCCGTTTGCGCTGAAGACGCAAGACGAGGTGGATAAAGTCATGACTTTGTCGATGAAACGCTCCGAACGCTACCGTCTGCTGAAGAAAGCGGGCTGGAGCATGGACTCCATCATCGAGAACTTCAACACCCCTGTCGAGATGACTCTGTTCTCGTGGGACGGACCTATCGACACGGTGCTAAGTCCAATGGACTCAATACGTTACAGCAAATATTACCTGCAGTCGTCGCTGATGTCGGTGGAGACAGGCACGGGCTACGTGAGGGCTTACGTGGGCGGCAACGACTACCGTTTCTTCCAGTACGACCATGTGACGCAAGCCAAACGTCAGGTGGGTTCGACATTCAAGCCGTTCCTTTACTCACTGGCCATGCAGGAAGGCGAATACACGCCGTGCACGAAGGTCCCGAATATCAGCTACAGCATACAACTGCCCGACGGCAAGTTCTGGGAGCCTAAGGATTCGGGCAAGAACAAGTTCGGCGAAGAGGTGACCCTGCGCTGGGCTTTGGCGCACTCCAACAACCGTATCTCGGCATACCTGATGAAACGTTTTGGTCCGGAAGCCGTCATTCAGATGGCGCGCAGGATGGGTGTGGTATCCGACATCCCTGCTGTACCTTCGATTTGCTTAGGCGTGTGCGACATCTCGCTTTACGAGATGGTGGGTGCGATGAGCACATTCGCCAACAAGGGCGTCTACGTGAAGCCGATCTTCATCACAAAAATTGAAGATAAGAACGGCAATATCATCGAGACTTTCAAGGCCGAGCAACACGAGGCCATGGACGAGGTGACCGCCTACAAGATGATTGAACTGATGAAAGGTGTTGTGTATGAAGGCACTGGCGTGAGGTTGAGATATAAATACGGCTTCAGAAACCCTATCGCGGGCAAGACCGGCACCACGCAGAACCAGAGCGACGGATGGTTTATGGGCATCACCCCCGACCTCACCACAGGAGTGTGGACGGGCGCTGAAGACCGCTCGGTGCATTTCAAGACTATAGCGCTCGGACAAGGCTCCAACATGGCGTTGCCAATCTGGGCTTTATATATGCAGAAGGTGTATGCCGACCCAACGCTACACGTCAGCAAGGGCGACTTCCCGAGACCTCTCGCTAATGTCGACCTCGAGTTCGATTGCGACAAATACGAGGAGGAACAGGGCGCGACAACACCTGAAGAAACTGAAGAAGACGAATTTTAAGATATGGCAAACTCAAACTTTGTTGATTATGTGAAGATATTCTGTCGTTCGGGCAAGGGCGGCAACGGCGCGATGCATTTCAACCATGCGAAATACGTGCCTAAGGGCGGTCCTGACGGCGGCGACGGAGGCAAGGGCGGCGATGTCATCATGAAAGGCAACGCTCAGCTGTGGACCTTGTTGCATCTGCGTTACACCAAGCACCTCTTCGCTGGCGACGGCGAGTCGGGCGGCGCAAATCAACGCACTGGGGCACAGGGTAACAACGTGATCATCGAGGTGCCGCTGGGATCGATGGCTTACGACGCTGAGACGAACGAGCCGCTTGGCGAGGTTACTGAAGACGGACAGGAGATCGTGATCATGAAAGGCGGCAGAGGCGGCAAGGGTAACACTTTCTTCAAGACAGCAACGATGCAGGCACCGAAGTTCTCGCAGCCCGGCGAGCCGTCGGAAGAGAGATGGATCATCATCGAGTTGAAGCTGTTGGCCGACGTGGGTCTAGTGGGCTTCCCGAATGCAGGAAAATCAACATTGTTGTCGGTGGTTTCGGCAGCAAAACCTGAGATTGCCGACTATCCGTTCACCACTCTGACACCTAACCTCGGCATCGTGCCATATTACGACTTCAAGTCGTTCATCATGGCCGACATCCCTGGAATCATCGAAGGTGCATCAGAAGGCAAAGGATTGGGTATCAGATTCTTACGTCATATCGAACGTAATTCTATTTTGCTTTTCTTGGTGGCAGCCGACAGTCCGGATGTAAAAGAAGCATACGACGTTTTGCTCAACGAATTGAAGAAATATAACCCTGAATTGCTCGACAAGAAGAGGATTTTAGCCATCAGCAAGTGCGATTTGATTGACGAAGACACAAAGAAAGACATAAAGAAACACCTGCCGAAAAAGGTGCCGCATCTGTTTATCAGCTCGGCTACCGGCGAAGGAATCAAAGAGTTAAAGGATTTAATCTGGCTTTGCTTAACTGAATAATGCTCAACGACTTAGACCACCAGCTATTTTTGTTTCTCAACGGCCTTCACGTTGACTGGCTCGACCCTGTGATGACGTTTATCTCATCGGAGATGGGCTGGATCCCGTTTTACGCAGTGCTGGTGTTCTTGGTTTTCTACAAATACCGTTGGAAAGGACTGTGGGTCATACTCGGCGTGGCGGTGCTCATCACCTGCTCCGACCAGATCTCGGCCCACGTGTTCAAGCCCATTTTTCAGCGACTCCGCCCCTGCTACGACCCGTTGATCGAGGATTTGGTGTATCTCCCGAAGGGAAAACCCGGCGGGCATTACGGCTTCATTTCGTCGCATGCCGCCAACACCTTCGCTTTGGCGTCGTTTATCTACATGACGATGCGGCAGCATTACAAAAAAATCGGTTGGATTATGTTCCCGTGGGCGACTCTGGTTTCATACAGCCGCATCTACATGGGAGTGCATTTCCCAGGAGATGTCATTTGCGGAGCGGCAGTGGGAATGATTCTTGGTTTTGGTATTGGCTATATTTTACAACGGAAACTCCGTCAAAGCCTCTAGTTTGCCATCTTCAACTCTATAGCAAAACATCGTTTTTCCGTTAGTTAAAGTGAGATATTTGACTTTCAGGCCTGAAAAATATCTTATCGCTTGGTCTAAAACTTTTTCGGTTATCGGCACTGTTTCCGCTTTGCATTCCACAATCATCTGAGGCTCGCCGAGGTTGTTGAAAATCACGATGTCGGCACGCTTCGGGAGGTTATTTACCTTTATAGAATACTCCACTGCAATGAGTCCGGCGGCTACTTTTCGTGTCTCCACCAGATAATGCAGCATCTTTTGGCGCACCTGCTCCTCGGGAGTTAAAGAAACCCATTGTCTCCGAAGCGGGTCGAAGACAACGGGTTTATCGTTCAATATTTGGGTTTTGAACCAATCCATATCATCAATAAGGCATTGGATAATACTCCGAAACGCCGTCGGCATCACCTACTATACGGTATGAATTCTCTGGCGGAAGATTCGGGTTGCCGTAAGTCTTGAGAAGAATTTCAGCTATTTTGAAATCGTTAACAGCGTTGTTTGCCTCGTCAAAAGTGCCGCTTAAGATTGTGACTGTCTTGGTATATTTGCCATTCGAATAATCTTCTTCAAGATAATACGCCGTGAAATTATTACCCGAGCCAATCATATACAAGTCTCTGAAGGCAATAGGGTAATAATACTGGGCATAATTGTCAAACACCAATTCAATCAAATCGACTTTATTGTCTTTTTTGACAAATTGGAAACGAAGGTCGTGATAGACCGTGTCGGCAGGCTCGTCGAAAGTTGTATGAAACAGCTTGTGAGGGCTCGAATTATACAAACTATCAATAATTAAAGGAGTTTCACCTGAATAAATATTCATATACTGACCAATCTCGGCAGCTAATGCTTCCGGCAACACTTCAACTGGAATTTGCCCATTGACAGGCTCCGGCGACCACGGATTGGGATGCGGCTCTTCGTTTTCAGCGACAAACTCAATCTCATTTCCGTAAAAGAAGCCCGATGCATTTTCAACATAGGCCCTGACATAATATTTGGTTGAAGCTGTCAATTCAGTCAGTACTGTGACAAATTCATCGCCAATTATAGCTCCAGACCAATTGGTACTGTCATTAAAATCAGGATGAGGAGTAGTACTCCAACAACAACCCCAGCTAAACAACTCATCGACACCTTTCCAATCGACAATTCTTGCATGACACCATGCCGATTCATCGGTTATGTGACTCATATACAATGTTTGCACCTCACGAGAGAGGATAACCTCCAATGTGGTGAATTCAAGCTCATTGCTATATTTCACATCATTTTCAAACTTAGCGTAAGCTCTCACAAAATATTTAGTAGTCGGTTCAAGCTCGGTTATATAGAGTGAGAACCCACCGTCTCCAGAACCTTTTGAGGTGTAGTAATCCGACACGGTAGGCTCGCCACTTTTATTCCAGCAGACGCCACGCTCAATTATCTCAACATTGTCAGCTGTAATTGACACATGGCAAACGGCACTTGTGGCTGTGGTATCGGTAATTCCAGTTATTTGAATTTCAATGTTATTTCCCGGCTGCCCCCCATCGCCAGGATTTTCTTTTTTGCACGATACAATCGTCACTGCAATCATGATGATTGCTAATGTTAGGAGTTTTTTCATGGTTTAAGTTTTAATGGTTATATATAAAAACGTCATTTCGACCAACCGTAGGGAGCGGAGAAATCTCCGGCAAATTGTAGGAGATTTCTCCATTCCGCTTCGCTTCAGTCGAAATGACGGAGAGCAATTAGAACGACATTATCGATTTCTTAATTCTCTCGATAGCATCTCTCAGCTCTTCTTCAGTGATTACTAAAGGTGGAGCGAAGCGAATGATGTGCTGGTGGGTCGGCTTGGCGAGAACGCCGTTGTCGCGCATCTTCAAGCACACATCCCATGCCTCTTTGCCGTTCATAGGCTTGATAATCACTGCATTCAGTAAACCTTTACCGCGAACCTTCTGGATCATCGGGTGGTTAATCTTCATGATCTCCTCACGGAAGAGCTTACCGAGACGGTCGGCTTTCTCCATCAGATGTTCGTCTTTGATGACCTGCAGAGCTGCCATTGACACTCTTGCTGCCACTGGGTTGCCGCCGAATGTTGAGCCGTGCTCACCCGGTTTGATGTTCATCATGATGTGGTCGTCGCAAAGCACTGCTGAAACCGGCACCACGCCGCCGCCGAGAGCCTTACCGAGGATAAGGATGTCAGGACGAACGCCCTCGTGGTCGCAAGCGAGCATCTTACCTGTACGGGCGATACCGCACTGCACCTCGTCGGCCATGAACAACACGTTATATTTCTTGCAGATGTCATAGCATTTCTTCAGATAACCTTCATCTGGGACGTAAACGCCAGCTTCACCTTGGATAGGCTCAACCAGGAAACCGGCGATCTTCTTGCCGTCCTTAGCGAGGACCTTCTCCAATGCGTCAGGATCGTTGTAAGGGATGCGGATGAAACCAGGTGTCAGAGGACCGTAGTTGGCATACGAGTCAGGGTCGTTCGACATGGTGATGATGGTGATGGTACGGCCATGGAAGTTACCTTCGCAGCACACGATGGTTGTCTCGTCATTCGGGATGCCCTTGCACACTGTACCCCAACGACGTGCGAGCTTCAGAGCTGTCTCGTCAGCCTCAGCGCCGGTGTTCATCGGCAAAACCTTGTCGTATCCGAAGTATTCGGTGACATATTTTTCCCACGGACCGAGAGCGTCGTTATAGAAAGCGCGTGAGCTCAAAGTGAGCTTTTCGGCCTGTTCGTACATAGCTTTGAGGATTGCCGGATGGCAGTGGCCCTGGTTGACGGCCGAGTAAGCCGACAAGAAGTCGTAATATTCCTTGCCTTCAACGTCCCAAACCTTTGCGCCTTTACCTTTGGCGAGGACTACCGGAAGCGGATGATAGTTGTGAGCACCATACTTGGCTTCCATTTCCATGAAATCTTGAGAAGTCTTTTTTTCTGACATAAAATCCTAATTTTTAATTGTTAATATTTAAATTTTTATGAATTTTCTAAGAAGTCCACAAAGTTAATGATTATTTTTGTTTAAAAAACATTATATTTGCAAAAAATTATTTTTAGAAATGATTCGTTCGATGACAGGCTACGGCAAAGCCGAGCAGATTTTTAAGACAAACAACATCTCTGTCGAGATTAAGACATTGAACAGCAAGCAGTTAGACCTTATCATGAAGCTTCCACAGGAGCTCAAGGCTAACGAGTTTGAATATCGTAACGAGATCGCCACGCGTCTGCAACGCGGAAAAGTCGACGTGCTGATGACCATCACCAACACCGACGTGGCGCAAAACACCCATATCGAAAAGGAAGTCGTGGCTTCGTATCTCGAGCAAATCGGGAGCATCTCGAAGGAATATAATATTCCTGAATCGAAAGACATTGCTGCGATAGTGTTCAGAATGCCAGGCATTTTCGTGTCGCCGGAGCAGAATTACGACGAGGAGTTTCTTGAAAGGATAAAGGAGACATTGCTGCAAGCTATAGCCATAACTGACGATTTCAGAGCCAAGGAAGGTGCGATTCTGAAGAAAGATCTGCTGAAACGTGTCGATTTGATTCTTGGATATCTTGGCGAAGTCGAGCCTTTCGAAAAGAACCGTCACGAGGTGATAAAAGGCCGTTTGATTAAGAATCTGCAGGAGCTGACAAGCGGCGAATACGACGAAAACCGTTTCGAACAGGAGTTGATATTCTATCTCGAAAAGCTTGATATCACTGAGGAAAAGGTGCGTCTGCGCAAGCATTGCGACTATTTCAAGGAGAGTATCGACGAGGAAGGCGCCGGCAAGAAGCTCGGGTTCATCGCGCAAGAGATGGGACGCGAAATCAACACCCTCGGTTCGAAGGCTAATGATGCTGATATTCAGCGCCTTGTGGTGAAAATGAAGGACGAACTAGAAAAGATAAAAGAACAGTTGTTTAATATACTTTAAGACGGAAAACTATGCAAAAAATCACGCCTGTGAGACCTCGAGGGCTCTCTCTAAAGTGATTTTGGCATAGTTTGAAGTCATATGATTCATCATGAAAACGAAAATCGGGTTATTTTTTGGCAGCTTCAATCCCATTCATAACGGCCACCTGATGCTTGCGAATTACCTCGCGGAGTACGGTGACATGGATAAGATTTGGTTTGTGGTGTCGCCCCAGAACCCGTTCAAAGACAAGAAGTCGCTGCTTGCCGACCGTCATCGCATGTACATGGTGGAGCTGGCGATCAAGGGCGACGAGCGTTTTCAGGTCTGTGACATCGAATTTTACATGCCGCAGCCGTCGTACACCATTGACACCTTAACACGATTGGCCGAGCATCATCCGAACACCGATTTTTACCTGATTTGCGGTATGGATAGCCTCGAGAACTTCCCGAAATGGAAAAACTACGAAATGATTTTGAAGTATCATCATCTGTTGGTTTATCCGCGCAAAGGCTACAGCAGCAATGAGTTAGCAAATCATCCTTCGGTAAAAATTATAAATGCTCCTGAAATTGAAGTTTCGTCGACATTTATTCGTGACGCCATTGCTGAAGGCAAAGACGTGCGCTATTTTATGCCGAAAGAGGTGTATCAGTACATCGTTGACATGCACTTTTACGAGAAAAAAGAGAAGTAATTACTTTTCGAGATAAGATTTCCGTTCGTTTTCCGAAAACTTTTCGATGGCGTACCGCAACATGGTGCGAGGCATAGTCTTGTAACGTGTTGAGAGCCAGTCTTTTAATCGTTTCTCATCACGTTTGCCTGCCTCACGAAGCAGCCAGCCGACCGCTTTTTGCAGCAAGTCGTGAAGCGGGAGAGGTTTTTCTAGAAATAGTTCAGCTATATTGAACGTATCGTCAAGTTGACCGTGGCGCACAAACTGCATCGTACTCACCATCCCGATGCGCTGCTCCCAGATGGTTTTTCCGTTGCGAGCAAGGTCGTAAAGAAGCTTGCGGTCCTTGTCGAGAAGCCAACTTCCGAGCAATTCGTAGCACGACAAATCGACCAAATCCCAGTTGTTAATATATTGAGTATTAGCGAGATAGAAGTCGACGCATTGTTGTTGCAGCTTCACATCTTTCTTTGCATGCTTGAAAATCTGCACCAAGGTCAGCAACCCAGCCATGCGCATTTCATGGTATTCCGAGCTGACGCATTCCTTCAGGTCATCAAACGACGTCTCGTTCCAGCACTCTTTCACTGCCTCTCTTATCGTCGGCACCTTGATTCCCAGGAACTTGTCGCCATAGCCATATCCGCCCTTACCGGTCTTGAAGAAACGAGATAACCCCGGCACGAGGTCGGGGTTACGGTGTGATAGTATTTCGTTGTATAGTTTAGGCATTGTTTTGCAACCAATTTCTGACATTGGTTTCGATTCTCGCCTTGATATCTTCGGTATCCGCAGCCTTCTGGAACGCCTTTCCTGTTACCTTTTCGTAAAGCTCGATGTATCTCTCCGATATGCCTTTTACGATTTCAGGCGTCATCTCCGGAACCTTCTGTCCTTCCTTGCCCTGGAAGCCGTTGGCCATCAACCATTCGCGGACGAACTCCTTCGAGAGCTGCTTCACCGGCAGACCTTTTGCGAAGCACTCTTCGTACTGGTCGGCGATGAAATAACGCGATGAATCAGGGGTGTGAATCTCGTCCATCAAGTAAATCTGGTCGCCAATCTTACCGAATTCGTATTTCGTGTCAACCAAAATCAAGCCGTGCTTAGCAGCCACTTCAGTGCCACGCTGGAACAGCTTGCGAGTGATTACTTCTATCTTCTCATAATCTTCCTTGCTGATAAGTCCTTGACGGATAATCTCTTCCTTCGAGATATCCTGATCGTGACCTTCCTCGGCCTTCGTGGTTGGAGTGATGATTGGCTCAGCAAATTTCTGGTGTTCTTTCATGCCGTCAGGAATGGTGACGCCGCAGATTGTGTGCGGCCCGCTCTTGTAGGTGCGCCACGAACTTCCTGTGAGATAGCCTCTGATAATCATCTCAACCGGGAATGGCTTGCAGAGCTTGCCCACGGTGACCATCGGGTCGGGTGTTGCAATCTTCCAGTTCGGCACGATGTCGGTGGTCATATCCAAAAACTCAGCTGCTATCTGATTGAGTATCTGGCCTTTATACGGGATTCCCTCCGGCAGAATGACATCGAACGCCGAGATTCTGTCCGTTGCGACCATCACCAGATATTTGTTGTCGATGAAATAAACATCACGAACCTTGCCGTGATACACCTTTGTCTGACCTTTAAAGTTGAAATCGGTTCTAGTTAGTGCTTTCATTGTATGTAGTTTTAATTATTTTCTGTCGTTTCAGTTTCATCATCATTATCATGATAAAATTTCTTGTACGCATTGACGATATCCGTCACCAGCTTATGTCTTACCACGTCTTTTTCATCCAGGAAGATGAACTCGATCCCCTTCACATCGCCGAGAATATCAACAGCTTGCGGCAGTCCCGACGGCTGGTTCTTCGGCAGGTCGATCTGCGTCACATCGCCGGTGATGACGAACTTCGCATCGCGACCCATACGAGTCAAAAACATCTTCAACTGCGCCCTCGTCGCGTTCTGTGCCTCATCCAAGATCACGAAAGCATGGTCCAACGTCCTACCTCTCATAAACGCCAGCGGCGCGATCTCGATGGTGCCGTCCTCCATGTAAGCCGTCAGCTTCGACTGCGGTATCATGTCGCGCAGGGCGTCGTACAACGGCTGGAGATACGGGTCGAGCTTGTCTTTAAGGTCGCCCGGCAGGAAGCCGAGATTTTCGCCTGCCTCCACCGCGGGACGCGTAAGTATGATCCTCCGCACTTCACGGTTCTTGAGCGCGCGGACGGCCAATGCCACGGCGGTGTAAGTCTTTCCGGTTCCGGCAGGCCCGATGGCGAAGATCATGTCTTTTTTCGCAATCGCATCAACCATTCTTTTCTGGTTGACCGTTATCGCCTTGATTTGCAGGCCGTTACGACCATACACCAGCACGTCGCTGTCGCTCAAACTCTTCACGTAAGCCGTCTCACCACCCGCAATCATCACATCTTCAATGACTTGCGGATTGATGCTGCCGAAACGCTCCAGATGGTTCACCAACATCGTCAGCCGATCGAGAAAATAATTCACCTCGTCGTCCTCGCCTATCACCTTCACAAAATCGCCTCGCGCGATGATTTTCAACTTCGGAAATAGGTTCTTGATTATCGTAAGGTGTTGATCCTTAGCGCCATACAAGTCGCTCGGGTTGACATTTTCTATCTGGACTATCTGTTCCGCCATCTGATTTTTCGACTAAATTTTACATATTTTTCATTATGCAAAGATAAAAAATAAAAATTGTTAATAACTTTTTTATTTCAATAAAAATTTTTCATTATAAAAATGTATTTTTGCATTCTGGAAGTGAGTGTTTAACAGAAAACGGTAAAAACAATGGCGATCATAACACTGACAAGCGATTGGGGACTGTCCGACTATTACGTTGCGGCAGTGAAAGGCACCATTTTGTCGGCGTTACCCGATGCCACCATTGTCGACATCACCCACAACATCGAGCCGTGGGACATCGCCGCGGCAGCGTTCATCATCCGAAACTGCTATCAGAACTTCCCTGAAGGCACCATCCACATCATCGCGGTGGAAACCGAGGAGGCGTCCGACAAGCCGCATATCGCGCTGAAAGCCAACGGACATTATTTCATCGGTACCGACAACGACATCTTCTCGCTCATCCTTGGCGACACGCCGTATGAGGCCGTCACCGTCGAGGTTATTCAAGACAGCGACTACTTCACCTTCACCACCCGCGACCGCTTCGTGAAAGTGGCAGCGATGATTGCTAAAGGCGTACCGTTCAGCGAGATCGGCGGACCTTATCCTAAGATCCGCGAATGCCTGGCGTTCCAGCCGACAATGAACAACAACTCCATCCACGGAATCATCACATTCGTCGATTCTTACGAAAATGCAGTCACGAACATAACTAAAGAACTGTTCGAAAAAGTCAGAAACGGCAGGAGTTTCGAGATAAGAATCGGTAAATATACCATCGACAAGGTCTGCCGCAGCTACACCGAGGTGCCTATTGCTGAAAAGATGGCCCTGTTTGGCACTCATGGCTACCTCGAGATAGCGATGAATCACGGAAAAGCCGCATCGTTACTCGGGCTCTCCCGTGATTCGTCAGTCGATATCACTTTCAAATAATCTTATTTGTCGCCGTACGACGAGCCGTCGAAGCAGTGTGTGCACACCTTGCATTTCGGCAGGCCGATAGCGTTGCATATATTATCTAAAGTGTTGAATTTCAATGAGTCGACACCGACATGTTTGCGCAACATCTCGACGAGGTTGGCGTATTGCTTTGTCGAAGCGTCGCTGTAAAGCTCAAGATTCTTGGTGCTGTCGCCCTCAAGTTCCTCGATGCAACGACGTGTGATGAGTTCCAACTCGTTTTTCGAAGCGCTGAAGTTCAAGAATTTACATCCGTAGTTCAAAGGAGGGCAGCTCAATCTGATATGGACCTCCTTGGCGCCGTATTCGTAGAGCATCTTCACATTGTCGCGAAGCTGTGTGCCACGCACAATGCTGTCGTCACAGAAGATCACGCGTTTGCCCTTCAGAAGAGCATGGTTAGGTATAAGTTTCATCTTCGCCACGTGCTCACGCTGCGACTGGTTGACAGGCATGAAGCTGCGCGACCAGGTAGGGGTGTATTTCACCACGCTGCGTACGTAAGGGATGCCCGTCGCATGTGAGTAACCGATAGCCATTCCGATGCCCGAATCCGGGATAGGCGCCACATAGTCGGCCTCAACGTCGTCCATCTTACCCATGGCGTAGCCGCCGCGATAACGCATCTCCTCCACGTTGATGCCTTCGTAGTCGGTGGCCGGGAAACCGTAGTAAATCCAAAGGAACGAGCACATCTGAAGCTTGTCGCCAGGTGTGAGCAGCTGGTTGACGCCGTCCTTGGTGATGCGCACAATCTCGCCCGGACCGAGGAAACGCTCGGTCGAATAGTCGAGGTTGATGTAGCTGTGACTCTCAAAAGCGGCCACGTAGCCGTCGGCGTCTTTACCAATAACGATAGGCGTACGGCCATATTTGTCTCTTGCCGCGATGATGCTGCCTTCGGTGGTGAGGATGAGCATCGAGACCGAGCCCTTCACCTTATTATATACGTTCTGAATGCCTTCCACAAAGTCCTTACCCTGCGTGATAAGTAGCGCCACGAGCTCCGTCGGGTTGGTGTCGCCATGGCTCAGCTCGGCGAAGTGCTGCTTGTTTTCGAGGCATTCGGCTTCCAACTCTTTGATGTTGGTGATCTTAGCCACTGTGACGATGGCAAACTTGCCGAGATGTGAGTTCACCAGGATTGGCTGCGCGTCGGTGTCACTGATGACGCCAATGCCGCTGTTGCCGATGAACTGCGGGAGTTCGTCTTCAAATTTCGTTCTGAAATAAGAACCTTGGAGGTTGTGGATCGAACGGTGAAAGCGCTCGCCGTCGAAAGTGCAGATACCGCCTGCTGTTGTTCCAAGATGTGAATGATAATCAATTCCGTAGAAAAGGTCTGTAATACAAGGCCTTTTTGATACTATTCCAAAAAATCCGCTCATTTTTAAGATGGTTAATTAAGTTGCAAATATAATAAAAAAAGGACGCGCCGAGGCGCGTCCTTCATTTTTTTCTTATTCGGCATGTTTTCTTCTCGCTGCCACGTAGCCTGCACCCAGTGTTGTGAGGATGAGGAGGCCGCTGCCTAGAGGAGTGCCCTGGTCGCTAGTAGAACCATGCTCTTGTGGTAAAGCTATAGTCGGTTCCAGAGTAGTTTCTCTATCAATGAAACCGCCGTCACCTGATTTAATAAAACCATCGCTCTGAGCGCTTGCACTAAATCCCATCAACATAACCATTGCGAGAATAAATAATATCTTTTTCATCTTATATTTATGAGTTTTGTTAATCTTCAAAGTTTGAGGCTGCAAATATACACATTATTTTAATACGTGTAACATTAATTATTCTTTTTATATGAGTTTCTTTTTCCAGCCAATGCATAAGCCGCGCCAAGTGCTGTAAATACTAGCAATCCGCTGCCTATAGGAGCATTTGTGTCGGGTATAGTTCCAGCCGCACCGCCAGGGATGCCCGGCGTCTCGCTTGTGGCGCGGTATCCGCTATTGTCGTCACCGCCTCTGAAAAAACCGTCGTTCTGCGCGCTTGCGCTGTAAACCATTGTAACAACTAATGCAATAACAAATAATATCTTTTTCATCGTAATTCCCTCCTATAGCTTATCTTACCACAATTTTCTGAACCATTTCGTTTAACTTGAAAATGTAAACACCATTCGACGGGATGCTAACTGTCTGCACACCGTTAATCGTGGTATTCATAACCATACGGCCTGTGACATCGTAAACCTGAAGCTCGCCTTCGCCGCTCACCACAATGTCGTTGCCACTCTGATAAGCGAAAGCGTCGTCGTTACTGATGCCGAGTCGCACGATAAAACGTCCTTCGCTGTCGGCCGGCGACCCGATGAACGTATACTCTTTCTCAACAAGCAAGTCGATATCCTTTTGCGCCAGCCTGTCGATGAGGTGCAAGTAGTTGAAACCGCCTTCAAGCTTGACATTCAAGGTGTATTGACCCGTTGTCGTAGCTTTTAAGTTAAGGTTAAACTCATTCACGTCTTTACCAATCGGGGCAATGGCATAGTCATCACCTTTCTGGTTGATATAGAGCATCAGGATATCCTCATTGATATGGCTGATCTTGTTCAAACCCAGACAATCGTCCCAAATGGCGTAGGCTCTGTCTTCATCTTTACTGTTTGAAACAGAAAACATTATCGATTTTCTTTCCGCCTTTGACGAACTCGTTCTCGCGGTCTTCGAGAATCTCACCTTATTGGCCTGTTCAGGAACCTGTACAAGAAAACCTTCGCCCAGATCGAATTTCTCATTTGGATCAGAGATTAAAGCAGTCCATTTTTGGCCTTTTTCCAATTTATAGAAACCGGTCAACTGCTGACCCAAAACCACATCATTTTTACCCAACAAAGTTGTGTTTAAGATAGAGATTTTTTCAGTATACGGATTGCCTAAAAGATTGAATCCCGAAAGCGGTGCCGCAGAGCCGGTATATGTCACATTGCAGTCAACATCGACCACATTCATCGTACCATAGAACTCTATCGCAACGTCTTTCTCGTTGCGGTAAAGGTAGCCGCATCCTTTGACCAGGTTTGTAAAACTGGTTGAGAATGATACCGAATTGTCGTTGTAACTATCCCAATAATGTGTGGGCTCGTCGTAACGCAGCAAGTCGAAGTCGAAAGGTTTGGTTTTCCTCGTTATAATGTTTGTATTGTAAACATAATCGTTGTTCAACTCTGCATTGTCGATAGGTATCGACACGATATGCCATCCGTAAAGGTCACCATCAGGGATTTTTGTAATATTTTTCTGGAACAGCAGGTCTACTTGAGCGCTCGACTCGTGATCGGTAATTATCAACTCGCCGCCTTCCTTAATAACAACAGTGCCATTGGTGAAATCGACACTTTTTGCGTATGCGGTGTAACCTTCAGGAATCATAATCGCCCTTTTAATCACCACATCATCGTCCGCTGCAGGGACTCTAGGATTACTTTCGTCCCACCATTCCTGGTCAAACCAAGCACCTGGATTTTCCCAGTCGTATGGGACCAATCGGAACTCGCCTGTCGCCGGGTCTACTTCTGTCTGATATTTATCGTCTGATTTGAAATATTGGACATATTCAGATTTTAAGCCCTTGGTATAAATGCCGCCCAAACCGTGTCCGGTGATATATATTTCCGAACCTTCCGTAATCGGACCTATGATATTAATAACCGAAGAACCGCCCAGATATGCGTTGTTTTCGGTTGTCGACACACCTTCTCTTATTCTGAAGTTATCTCTAATAACGACTTGTCCGAGTATATTGAATTTTGCGCCTTGCATGACATATATTCCACCACCGTCCTGGAAGCTGCTGTTTCCTTCGATGGTGCCGCCATCCATGGTGTAGGTGCTGTTTTTATACAAACTGATGCCGCCGCCATACATCTTGTCGGTTTCCACATATGCGGAGTTTCCGGTGATGATGCAATCGGTTGCGTATGTTTTTCCATCCAGCGAGAAGAATCCTGCTCCGGCAAACGACGATTTGTTTTTGGTGATTTCACATCTGGTCATCGACAGTCTGCCTTTCTGCATGTATACTCCACCGCCTTCCGATGCTCTATCGGAGCCGACATCCGTTGCACGATTGTTACTGATGATACAATCTGTCATCACTGCCGTTGCGGGATCTTTATCCAGTGCTAAAATACGCACACCACCGCCTTTACTTTCGCTCTCGTTGTCATCTATCGTAACTCCATTCAAGCTGAACAGTGCCGCTTCTTCGGTAAATACACCACCGCCGCCGCCTCTTGCAGTATTGTTGCTAATCAATCCACCATTCATCGTCAACGAGCTGCCTTTACCGGTATAGATACCACCGCCACGGCCCGAGAATGTTGTGCCCGACCATTTTATACAGTGGTTGTCGGTAATAGTGACGTTATTCAAAATCAAAGTACCCATATTATGAATACCGCCGCCGTCGATATTCTCTTTTGTGCCAAGGTTGAAACCGCCGGTAATAGTGCCTGGCCCGTTGATGGTGACTGTACAGCCTGCTTCAATTCTTAAAACCTGTCCGTTTGCGACAGCTTCGGCCAAATGACGGTCGATGGTATGACCATTGAGGTTTATCGTCACATCTCTGTTGACTATCAGTACGTTGTCGGTGCTCGTCGCCATAAAATCGTGCGATAATGTAACAGTCGGATCTGTCCCTGCCAATGCCGCTTCGAGTTTAGACCATTTTTCATCTTCCGACAAAACCCTGAATTCAAACGATTCGGTGCCGAGGTATCCTCGTCTATCATTACCTACAATGGTAATCTTGTAAAAACCTGCTCTTAGGACTTCGTCAATATCTTCATATTCGCCATCAATGGTTTCTTTATATTCAATATCAAGCGAGTAATCGTTGCCTTTTCTAAGAATTGTTTTGCCAAAAAACTGCACAAGCGTGTCGACGTTATAAGGCTCGGCCGGTTCATCTATAATATCCCACGTTTTGATGGTTACAGGGACATAATAGTCAATACCGTCAATTGTATATTTTTTTGCGATTGTATCATCGTATGACTGGCTCGCCGGATTACCTTTCGGACCAGGACTTACATCATTTTGTTGGTCTTTAAGATAATACATATCAATCCTGTTTCCAGCTGCCGATTTGTTTCTATTAAAATGCGAAATGTTTTGTTTTATTTCAATTGTTCCGGCCATGTAACAATTGTCGTAGTTAACGGTTTTATTAACCCAACCGGCGAAACCGCCACATTTTTGAACTTTCTTGGTTGTATTTGTATCTTCTATTTTGCCGTCAAAAATGCAATCCTTAAAGCTAATTACCGCACTAGTTGGCGACTCTCCAACGAAACCGCCATGTGTACCATCGTTGTTATTCACGTTATTGCTTGTGCAGTCAATTGTTATGTTGCTTCGGCAGTTAGTGATACTATTGGCTATTCCGTTTGCTTGACCTACAAAGCCTCCGGCGTTCTTTTTCTTAGTGTAGATGGTTCCTGTAACAGTCAGATTTTTTATATTTGCATTAAGAATATATCTGAATGGTGCGCAATGATCGCTATTAAAGGGGTCTTGTTGTGTTCCTTTGTTGAACGTCAGCGTATGTCCGTTTCCGTCGAAATGGCCTTCATATTTATCGGTACTGTTACCGACCATCTCATCGGTAGTAATATTTGTATCAAGTCGGGTATAAACATTTAAATCCCAATAAGTCGCATCGTTTGCAAATGTAGTCCAATCGGCTTGAGAGGAAATAACATAAGGGGATTCCTCATCTCCTGTACCGATGAGGCGGCTTTGAGCCATTAAAAATGTGTTTGTCAAAAGTGCAAGAAGAGTTAAAATCAGACTTCTTGTAAGAATTAATTCAAACTTCTTCATAATTAAAACCCTTTATAAAATAAGGATTTTCTGCAGAATTAGCTAGGAGAGTATATCCTTATTTTTCGGGCTGCAAAATTACAAATTTTTTCAATATGTGTGACAATTATTTTTGCAAACAAAAAAAGGCATAAAAAAAGTAGAGACGTCACGATGGCGTCTCTACTATGGGTTTGGCGACGACCTACTTTCCCACAAGCTAATGCAGTATCATCGGCGCGACGGGGCTTAACTTCTCTGTTCGGAATGGGAAGAGGTGGACCTCCGTGCTATAGTCACCATGTGTGTCTTTC
>Ga0265298_10000068_pt1 | contig 149659 bp, 120 predicted proteins | sample AusTroGonzalo_MG_3_FD_193486 | JGI IMG/M metagenome (GOLD analysis project Ga0265298, IMG submission 193486) | Bovine rumen microbial communities from tropical cattle in Woodstock, Queensland, Australia - Gonzalo_01 | ecosystem: Host-associated > Mammals > Digestive system > Stomach > Rumen ...
ACTGTCGTATTCCACAGAGATCAGTTATCGAAGATGAATAACGACAGCGCAAGATAAGGCGCAATTATTTTGGAATGTTCTTTGCGGGTTATGCGTGCACATGGGATAGGCAAAAGATAAACCCTCCCAAATCAACACACAAAAAAGACCGCCTCATAAAGAGACGGTCTTCATCTAATCAATAACCTAAGAAAAATCACATCAGATTGAAATACCTGATTGCATTAAAGAACGCGGGCTTGCCGTCATATCTCTCTGCAGTCTCAGCAGCAAACTGAGTTTTTGCCTGCTCGATCCTCTGATAGTTACGCTGCAAAGTCAGCAATGTCGAGAGAGCTTCAGGAATCGTTGCGCATCTGCCGGAAATGATTATTGCCTGCAGTTTAAACAGGATTCTCGGATCAGTATACTCGGAACCTACAGGACAGTTACCGCATCCGTTATAAAGTAGGAACAGCTGATTGGATAACTCACCTGCTTCTTCGATCAAGGCTTCCTTCTTTTTCTTATGGTTAATCTTCTTCAAAACAAACATTACGATAAGGCCTGCTGCAAACGCAATGAAAATTGCGCCGGCAATATAATAAGGAACCTTATCAGCTTCATGTTTGACTCCGAAAATACCATCAACAACTAAAGCTATGCCAATAAGTGACACGATAATTCCCCAAACCAAAGGTGCGATGCTGGTCTTGGAAAACCTCTGAATGTCTTTGTTGACATTCTCATACTTCTGATAAACATCAACCTTGGGTGCAAAGTGATTAAGGATAACATTCATTTCCGCCAATGCTGCTTCACGGGCCTGTGCAAATGCAGAATTATACATCATGGGCTGTGTGGGATATGAATATCCCATACCAGGCATCTGCTGATAAGCAGGTACCTGATACGCAGGCTGGCCTGGCTGCATCTGAGGCTGTACAACCTGTGACTGCGGATATCCCTGCTGCATCTGCGGCTGAATTACGGGCGCCGGCTGATAGGGCTGCTGCATGACAGGAGCCTGCTGACCCGGAACAGTCTGTGCCTGCGAAGGTACAAAAGGTGCCGGTTGAGGCTGATATGGCGAATTAACTACTGGTTCTGACTGAACCTGATTAGGCTGGACAGCAGGTGTTGCAGGATCAAGAGATCCCTTTATCTGCCAATTCTCATCGAAATCGCTCATTTCTAAATCTCCCCTTATTAAAACTAAGAATAATTTTATTACATCGAATCGAAAAATCAAATTATTTACACGCATAAAAAACGAGGCCGGCAAATAATGCGACCTCGTTCAAATTCTTTAATTATCTGACTTTATCAGCCGAGCTTGGGGCACTGTGAAAGTGACTTAGCAATATCGTCGTCTGTAGGAATGTAGTCATCCATGATACCGTCGTTGTACTTCTGGTAAGCAACGAGGTCAAAGTAACCAGTACCTGTGAGACCGAATACGATGTTCTTAGCCTCACCTGTCTCCTTACACTTGAGTGCTTCGTCGATTGCAACCTTGATTGCGTGTGAGCTCTCAGGAGCAGGAAGAATTCCTTCAACTCTTGCGAACTGCTCAGCAGCAGCAAATACGTCTGTCTGCTTAACGGATGTAGCCTTCATGAAGCCATCATCATAGAGCTGTGACAGGATCGTGCTCATGCCGTGATATCTAAGGCCACCTGCGTGGTTAGGAGCAGGCATGAAGTTGCTGCCCAATGTGTACATCTTAGCAAGAGGGCAAACTCTGCCGGTATCGCAGAAGTCATAAACGAATGAACCTCTTGTGAATGAAGGACATGAAGCAGGCTCAACTGCGATGATCTCGTACTGGTTCTCGCCTCTGAGCATCTCACCTACGAAGGGTGAGATCAAGCCACCGAGGTTAGATCCGCCGCCTGCGCAGCCGATGATCATGTCAGCCTTAACGCCGATCTTATCAAGAGCAGCCTTTGTCTCGAGACCGATAACGGACTGGTGGAGCAATACCTGGTTCAGAACTGAACCGAGCACATATCTGTAGCCTTCCTGAGTTGTAGCAGCCTCAACAGCCTCAGAAATAGCGCATCCCAATGAACCGTCTGTTCCGGGGAACTGCTCGTTAATCTTACGGCCAACGTTTGTAAGCATTGAAGGAGAAGGAGTAACTGTAGCACCGTATGTTCTCATGACTTCTCTTCTGAAAGGCTTCTGCTCGTAGGATACCTTAACCATGTATACCTGGCAGTCGAGTCCGAAGTAAGCTGTAGCCATTGAGAGTGCAGTACCCCACTGGCCTGCACCTGTCTCCGTTGTAACACCCTTGAGGCCCTGCTTCTTGGCATAGTATGCCTGAGCAATGGCTGAATTGAGCTTGTGTGAACCTGAAGTGTTGTTACCTTCGAATTTGTAGTAAATGTGAGCAGGTGTGCCGAGAGCCTTCTCTAAGCAATAAGCTCTTACGAGCGGAGAAGGTCTGTACATCTTGTAGAAATCAAGAACTTCGCCAGGAATGTCGATCCATGCGTCGTCGTTGTTCATCTCCTGCTTGGAGAGCTCTTCGCAGAATATAGGATAGAGATCCTCGGCCTTGAGAGGCTCGCCTGTACCGGGATTGAGGAGCGGAGCGGGCTTCTGCTTCATATCAGCACGTACGTTGTACCATGCTGAAGGGATCTCGTTCTCTGATAAATAAATCTTGTAAGGAATTTCGGACATATATAGTCTCCCTTCGAAAAAATCTAACCCATTTTACAACAAAAGTTTAGAAATTGCACAAAAACTCTTGAATAAAAAAGGGATAAATTGTAGGAGTTCTCCCCCGTTTAGAAGTTTTTCTTGACGTTTTCGAGAGTCAGGATGACTTTATCACACCATTTGTCAAATTCCGGATCTTCCTTCATGCACTCTTTATGGTTCAGGATGTACTCAAGAGCGATCCTGACGCCTTTATGCAAAGGAACGTTGGTCTTGAGATCAGGCGCAAGTCTCTTGATTTTCGAATTATCGAAAGAAACGGATACGGCCTTATCACCCGTCAGGCTTCCCTCGAAATCATATTCCGGTCCGAATGCGGTAAGGAGCTCAGAGGATACGTGATAAGCCTTAAGCTCAACGCCCAAAGCATCGGCGATGGTCTGATATATCTGATTCCATGTGAGGACTTCGTCGCCCGTGATCTGGAAAGCTTCACCGATTGCGTGACGGTTGCCCATGAGAGCTGTATATCCGACCGCGAAATCCTCATTGAAAGTCAGGTGCCAGAGAGATTCGCCGTCGCCGTGAATGATTACGGGCCTGCCATCCATCATTCTCTTGATGACCTGCCATGAGCCGTTCTTGCCGTGAACGCCTAACGGAATGCTTCTCTCATCATAAGTATGGCTGGGTCTTACGATGGTCACGGGGAATTTATCCTCTCTGTATCGTTCCATGAGATATTCTTCGCATGCGATCTTGTTTCTGGAATATTCCCAGTAAGGATTGGCCAGAGCCGTTCCTTCAGTGATTATGTGGCTTGCGGCAGGCTTGTTATAAGCCGATGCTGAGCTTATATAGATGTATTGCTTTGTCTTATCCTTGAAAAGTCTGAAATCGCGCTCAACCTGGTCTACCGTAAATCCGATGAATTCACATACGCAGTCGAACTTCATAGCCCCGATTTCCTTAATCACTTTTTCTTCATCATTGATGTCGCAAACGATCTGATGAACATTCCCGGGTACTGTATCAGCCCTGTTACCGCGGTTAATGAGCCATACTTCCCATGACTTATCCTGCGAAAGTCTTCTGACGATTGCGCTGCTGATGGTTCCGGTTCCACCGATGAATAATGCTTTCATGTGAATTCTCCTTTGGATAACTTGATTAAAATGATTGTATCAATCCGCGGAATATTCAGATATCAAATACCCTCATGTGAATCCGCATTTTCTTGCCAAATGTGATAAACTTCTGTCGATATATTTTATTATAAGGCTGAAATATGAAGACTTCGGATTTTTATTATGATCTGCCCGAGAGGCTTATCGCCCAGGTTCCGACAAAGGACCGTCTGGCATCACGCCTTTTGGTACTCGACAAGAAAACGGGAAAGACGATCGACGGACACTTTCCTGATATCAAGAACTATCTTCACAAGGGCGATGTCCTTGTGATCAATAACACGAGAGTTATTCCCGCAAGACTTCTGGGTGTGCGTTCGGATACGCAGAGTCCAGTTGAACTTCTGCTCTTAAAGAGAATCGACGACAATCACTGGGAGACACTCGCACGTCCGGGCAAGAAAGTAAGAGAAGGCAAACGCATGACCTTCATTCCCGGCGAACTCGAAGCTGAATGTGAGCAGGTTTTAGATAGCGGCAACCGCATCATAAGATTCGAATTCAAAGGCGTTTGGGAAGAAGTTCTCGACAAGGCCGGAACGATCCCGCTTCCTCCCTACATTCACGAGAAACTTGATGACCCTGAGCGTTATCAGACTGTATATTCCAAGGATTCAGGTTCAGCTGCAGCTCCTACTGCAGGTCTTCACTTTACGAAGGAACTCCTGGCTGAACTTAAGGACATGGGTGTTGAGATCGCAGAGCTTACGCTTCACGTTGGTCTCGGGACATTCAGACCCGTTAAGGTTGATACAATTGAAGAACACGAGATGCATTCCGAGTGGTATGACTTCCCGAAGGAAGCATCTGACATCATCCGCAAGGCAAGAACTGAAGGCAGACGCATAATCTCTGTCGGTACAACATCAACCAGAACACTGGAAACGGTTGCTTCCAACGATCCTGAAATGATGCCCGTATCCGGCTATACACAAATATTCATCTATCCCGGTTATGAGTTTAAATGCGTTAATTCACTCATCACGAATTTCCATCTGCCGGAATCAACGCTCATCATGCTCGTTTCCGCACTCGCAGGAAAAGAAAACGTATTAAACGCATACAAGCATGCCGTTGAAGAAGAATACAGATTCTTCTCATTCGGTGACGCAATGTTCATTACAGATTTGGAGAACTGATATGTCTAACTATCCCGTATGGTACGAACACATTCATACATGCGCTCAGACAGGTGCAAGACTCGGTAAGGTCCACACTCCTCACGGGACGTTCATGACACCTGCATTCATGCCCGTAGGAACACAGGCTTCAGTTAAGGGCATGAGCCCCGAAGAAGTTTACGGCATGGGCGCAGGCATAATGCTCTCCAACACATACCACCTGTGGCTCAGACCCGGCAGCGAGATTGTTGCCAAGGCCGGCGGTCTTCACAAGTTCATGAACTGGAAAGGCGCCATCCTCACGGACAGCGGCGGATTCCAGGTATTCTCACTTGCCAAGCCGAAGGATGTTAAGGAAGACGGCGTTAAGTTCAGCTCACACATCGACGGACGCAAGTTATTCCTGACACCTGAGATTTCAATGCAGGTTCAGAATGATTTGGGCGCTGACATCATCATGGCTTTCGATGAGTGCTGCCCCTACCCTTGCGACCACGCATACGCTGACAGATCACAGGCAAAGACAACCAGATGGCTCGAGCGCTGTATCGAAGCCCACAAGAGACCTGATGAGCAGGCTCTGTTCGGCATCATTCAGGGTTCTATGTATCCTGACCTTCGAAAGAAGAGCGCTGACGCGATAACATCGATGGATCTCCCCGGTTTTGCGATCGGAGGCATCTCCGTCGGCGAACCCAAGAATCTCTTCCTCGACATGATCGACTGCACGGTTCCTCTCATGCCTGAAGAAAAGCCGCGTTACCTCATGGGCGTCGGTACTCCCGATTACCTTATTGAAGGCGCGTGCAGAGGCGTTGACATGTTTGACTGCGTACTTCCCACAAGAATGGGCAGACACGGAACCATCCTCACAGATTACGGCAAGAAGATCATCAGAGACAAAAAATTTGCTGAAGATTTCGGTCCCATGGATCCTGACTGCAACTGCTATGCATGCACCAACTTCTCAAGCGCATATGTCAGACACCTGATCAAGGCTAACGAGATGTTCGGATTAAGACTCTGCACTTACCACAACATTTACTTCCTGCTGATGCTCATGGAGAGAATCCGTCAGGCAATTGCAGAAGACAGACTTGGAGATTTCAGAAAAGAATTCTACGAGCGTTTGGGTTGATAATGAAGCCGATAATATACGCAACGAACAGCTCCAACAAATCTGAACGCGAGATAAGAAATTGTAATCTTGCGCGTAAGATTTGCTCTGAAGGTATCGTCCTGCTCGAGAACGACGGTGTACTCCCTGTTGCGCCTTGCAGGATCGCATTATATGGAGCTGGTGCCCGTCATACGGTTTACGGCGGTACGGGTTCAGGCGAAAACAATCCGAGATACACCATTAATGTCGAGAAAGGTCTGACTAACGCAGGCTTTACCATTACCACGGAAGGCTGGCTCGACGAATACGACAGAATTTACGATCAGAATTTCGCTTCTTACCAGAAATTCCTTGCAATAGGAATGAGGAAGCTCCCGCTGATCGAACGGATGGATTTCTCAGCAGATAATCCGTTCTATCATCCAGCAGGAAATGAATATCCCTCTAAAACAGATACTGATATAGCAGTTTATGTATTGGCAAGACAGTCCGGTGAAGGTGCTGACCGCAAGGATATTCCGGGTGATTACTATGTAACCGACGAAGAGCGAGCGCTTATGGCCTCCATCACAAGCACTTACGGAAAAAGCATTCTCGTTCTCAACGTTGGTGCCGTTATCGACCTGTCTTTTTTGGATGAGATAAAATTCTCAGCAGTCGTACTTCTCATGCAGGGCGGAATGGAAACCGGCAATGCTCTTGCTGACATTCTTACAGGCAAAGTAAATCCATCAGGAAGACTCGCAGACACCTGGGCGAAATCCTACGAAGACTATCCCTGTCACGATACATTCTCAGCCAGAAACCCTGACAAGTTCCAGGAAGATTACCGTGAAGGAATCTTTACAGGATACCGCTGGTTTGACAAGAAAAAGATCGTTCCGAGATATCCGTTCGGATATGGATTGAGCTATACGACTTTCGAGACTGAATATGATTCAACTGAAATAAACGGTACTGACATTTCCGTTACTGCCAAGGTTACAAACACAGGAAAAGTCACAGGCAGAGAAGTAGTTATGCTCTACATCTCCTGTCCCGAAACCAAACTTATAAGAGAAGAAAAAAGTCTTGCTGCATTCTCGAAAACTCTACTAATAAAGCCCGGTGAATCAAGAAAAGTTACACTTACCTTCAACATAACGGATCACGCAGGCTTCGATAACGTAAAACATGAATTCATATTGGAACAAGGTGACTATTGCCTGACACTTAATCAGACACCCGTTTGCGTAATCACGCTTGATGAAGATGCAGTAACCGAAAAGGTTGATCCGATGTTTAAACTTGACCGCAAGATCGATTACATTACCTACGATAAATGCGGTTGCAGCCATGCTGTTCTTCCCCGTTACAACATCAGTTCTTCTGACATTAAAACCGTTTCTCATTCTTACGAGATCCCTGCCATGGACAGATCACCTGAAATTGATGAGATCGTTGCCGGATTATCAGTCAGGGACATGGCGAAATCAATCGTCGGCAGAACTTACTTTGGACCCTACAGGCACAGGGTTTTCGGTGCAGTCGGATATACAACATCAATGCTATGCAAAAAAGGCATAGACAGCATGCCCATGGCAGACGGACCACAGGGATTAAATCTTACACAAGTATCAAAGAAACCCCGTCATAATCTTTTTGCCATACCCACCCAGCCGACAGCATTAAGGAAGGTACACAAAATCGGAACTATCAGAATCGCTGATGAAGAAGCGGTTACGTTTAACTACTATCAGTTCTGTACTTCATGGCCGAGCGAGACTATGGTTGCACAGACATGGGACGTGGAGCTTGCGAGACAACAGGGACTTGCCATAGGTACCGAGATGATGGAATACGGCGTTGTATTCTGGCTCGCTCCCGCAGTTAACATCCACAGGAATCCTCTTTGCGGAAGAAACTTCGAATACTATTCTGAAGACCCGCTGCTTACCGGTAAAATGGCTGCTAGCGTTACTTCGGGAGTACAGTTTCACAAGGGATGCTTTGCAACTGTCAAACATTTCGCTGCGAACAATCTTGAGACCAAGAGAAACAAATCATCTTCAAACCTTGATGAACGCGCATTACGCGAGATATATCTCAAGGCATTCAAAATCTGTGTCACCGAAGGCAAAGTCAAGAGCGTCATGTGCAGTTATAACAAGATCAACGGCGTCTATACTGCTCTTAGTCACGATCTTCAGACCAAGATCCTGAGAAATGAATGGGGATTTGACGGAGTCGTCATGACAGACTGGTTCGCAACGGGACACGATGAGAGTTACGATGAACTGTGCTGCAAAGCCGGAACCGATCTCATAATGCCAGGAATGCCCGGCATCGTTTCAAAGATCATGAGAGCATACAGAAAAGGCCTTATCAGCAGAGAAGATATCGAACGAAGCGCAAGAAGGATAATCAAACTCTCACTTGAAAGACATTTGTCCAAGCATTAATTCTCGAGTCTTAAAGTAACCGCAGAAAGGTTTCCGCATTTTAGCTGGTTCTGGTCAGAAATGCGTCTGATCATCATATTCATCCATTCGCTGCAGGAATCCGCGACCAAAGCATCGGCAAGTATTCCTTCATCATTAAGATACTTATAGAAATTGGATGTCGCGCAGATAAGTCTGTCTTCACGGGACAATTCGAAATAACCGTTTGGCAATATGCTGATCTGGCCGTTTCTTACGATCTTTGCACAGACTCCTCCCCTTCTGAAACAGGCGATTCCTTTATCGACTGCGCGAAGAAGCAGGTATTCGGAATCCTGTTCCAGATATTCTTCCATGACGCCGTTAAGATCGGATATGCTTTTGGCAGCCTCATCACTGTTTATGATCTCAGAAAACAAAAGAGCCTGGCTTCGTGCACCCTCAGACAGATGACTTCCGTAAAAGATCGCAACAGTCATACTCGGGATCAAGGTCAGATACACTTCATCCAGGAAATCAAGAGAATCGCCTCTGTGTTTAAATGTATAATACTCTATCAAACGAAACTCCTCTTCATCTTGATGACGACTGCCGAATAATTATCCTGTCTTGGATTTCTTCTGGTCTTAACGCCATATTTTATGCTTCTGGCAATACCCGTAGCATTCTGATCGAAATGAATATGATTAACAAGTCTGTTCAAAGGAATTGAATCAGTAACACCATCCGAGCTTACGATAATGATATCGTTCTCGATAAGTCTTATCGGGCTTGATGTCTTAAGGACATTGCATTTGTGATTACCGACAAAATCTATGAGACCCTTTGCTCTTGTATCCCTATAAGCATCAACTGTATCAATGCCGCCTTCGGCAAACTTCCTGATCATAAGAGTCACATAATTCTGTTTATAATTCAGGAGCGTGGCGCGGTTGTTGCGGATTAGGATGATATTACTGTCACCTAAACTGTAGAAATTCAGATAATCATCATAAATATGTACCATGACGAGCGTAGCACCGGCTCCGAGGTGATATTCCTCATAGATCTTATCTGAGATCTCTGTAATCAGCTGCACATTTTCCTTCTGACCATCAAACCTGTAAGGATAATGCTCGCGAAGAGAATCCGTTACATATTTGGAAACGACTTCACCATTAAGAAGACCGCCCATTCCGTCAGAACATGCAGCTACAAGTCCGTAATCCTCAAGCTTATCCATGGGTGAAATATAGAGTGAATCTTCCTGGTCATCACGCTTGCCTTTCTCATGGAAATAAGCAACGTCACAAATAAGCTTCAGCTTATCTTTGTGATGCTTGCTGTATACTCTGACCTTAACCAATGTATAAATGATGATTACCGAAAAAGATAAAAAAGCAAAAACAAACAGCACCAAAGCTACGCGGATTGCAAGAACAGTATCGCCTGGCAAAAGTGTAAAATCGTACATCTCCGGTTCCGTTTAATTCCTTATATCTCTGGTGATTTGTCTTAAGACTCTTATATAATTTTAACTCAATTTATCAAGAATAAGTTATGTTATTCTTGTGACTTAACCGCAACATACTTATCAATAAGTTTTCCGGTAAAAAAAGATATATAGTACTGCATCCATGATATGACTATAAACGTATACATGAACATATAGACACCGAGCGTCAGGAACGACGCAGACATCAGGAGGAAAAACGGAATTGCAAAGTACAGCAATATCACTAGAAGGGCAACGCCAAGACACGGACCAAATCTGATAAGCACAAACAATACGGCATTCTTATAGATCTTAAACAGACTTAGATCCGTCGATACCATAAGGTTATAAACGAAATTCTGAACCAGAATAAAAGCAAAGAACAGCACACCGAATACACAGGCGATCACCGTACCGACCGTACTAGCCAGATTCAGATAAAAGCTTACAGCAAGAATGAGTATCGCGCTTATAATGATTCCAATGACCATCGAAGCAATCGATTTTCCTATGTTATTCTTCATTCCCTGCTTAAAATCGCTGAACAAAGAAACTGAAACACCCTCTCTGATGTTTTTATATACACGGGCAAACCCTGCCTGAAACGGTCCGACACATACAAGACAGCTTGATACCAATGCCATGACAAAATACATAACCAGCAAAGAATAGAGCTGATAAGAGATCTGTGGCACGCCATCCTCAACGATCATAATAAAAACATCCCAGTGCATCGAAGTACTCAGTACCGGAATGAAGATAACAGCAAAAAAATAAGCAATTGCAATTGCCGGAATATTGAAGATGACAAATAAAGCATTCGTCCCCATCAGTCTGATGAGATTAGACCAACCGCTCTTGAAGAAAGCACGAAAAGAATGCTTATCGTGTTCTGAAATCTCAATATCAGAATCTAAATCAGATCTCTCTCGGTCCATGTCAGAACCTTAACCGGTAATTGAATTAATACTGTCTTCAAACAGTTTCAAATGTTCCAGGGCACGATCTGCTATGGCATTATTCTTATCCTTCTTGCCCGTCTTGCCCTTGAATCGGCCTTCGATAGGAGAAACGATGCCGAAGTTGGCATTCATCGGCTGGAACTTCTTGACATGCGGATCCGAAACATACAAAGCCATTGAACCTATTACTGTACAAGCATCAGGTTCATAAGTCGGCTCAATGCCCAAAGCTCTCTGTGCAGCGTAGAATCCTGCCAGGAACCCTGATGCAGTTGATTCAATATAACCTTCAACACCGGTGATTTGGCCAGCAAAGAATACATCCGGTTTCTCTCTCAGGTTGTAATGAGATGACAGATACAGAGGTGAGTTAAGGAATGTATTGCGGTGCATTACACCGTATCTTGTATACTCGGCATTCTCAAGTCCGGGTATCATTCCGAAAACACGCTTCTGTTCCGGCCACTTAAGTCTTGTCTGGAAACCTACGAGATTATACATTGTCTTGGCGCGGTCATCCTGACGGAGCTGCAGACATGCATAGGGTTCCATGCCAGTCTTGGGATCAACGAGACCAACAGGCTTCAACGGTCCGAATCTCATTGTATCAACGCCTCTCTGGGCCATTACTTCAATGGGCATGCAGCCTTCGAATACTATCTCACGATCGAAATTCTTAACCTCTGCCCTCTCGGCATTTACGAGTTCTTCCCTGAACGCGAGATACTCTTCTTTTGTCATCGGACAATTGATGTAATCGTCTCCGCCCTTACCATATCTGGAAGCTTTAAAAGCCTTCGTCATGTCAATAGATTCACCGGTTACGATCGGTGCTGCACTGTCAAAGAAATGCAGACCTGATGTATCACCGGTTACCCTGAATATATCCTCATAAAGCTCACCATCCGTAAGAGGACCTGTAGCTACAATAACAATACCTTCATCAGGAATCTTGGTTACCTCTTCACTGATAACTTCGATCAGAGGATTATTCTTTATTGATTCTGTTATGTATCCGGAGAATTCATCTCTGTCTACAGCCAAAGCACCGCCAGCAGGAATGCTTGCCCTATCAGCAGATTCCATTATAAGAGAACCCAGTCTTCTGAGTTCTTCCTTAAGAAGTCCAATGGCATTCTCGCGTGATGCTGCTCTTAATGAATTGCTGCAGACAAGCTCAGCAAAATTCTCAGAATGATGAGCAGGACTGTACTTTACGGGTTTCATCTCGTAAAGCTTTACGGATACACCTAATCTTGCACATATATTGGCAGCTTCAGAGCCTGCGAGTCCGGCTCCGATTATGGTAACAACAGGATTATTCTTCATCTTCGCCTTCGCTCTTCTTGCTCTTGGATGAAGACTTGGTCTTCCTTACATTAGTTACGCAATCCTTATTTGAACATCTGGGATAAGCCTTTCTGCCAAAATGCTTCAATACCATAAAGCTTCCGCATTCAGGACAGAACTTACCATCGATGGGAAGATCCCAGGAAATAAAATCACAGTTCGGATCGCTGCCCTGTTTATCACAGGTATAGAAAGACTTATTTCTGTACTTCTTGGATTTATGAACGAGAAGTCCTGATCCGCACTTGGGACACATTCCCTTGGCATATACAACGATGTTCTTTGTGTAATTACATTCAGGGAAGTTAGCACATGCAATAAACTTGCCGTATCTGCCTTCCTTATATACGAGTTCACCACCGCACTGGGGGCAGACCTCACCGGTCTTCTCCGGCTCGAAAGTGATCTTGTCGATGGATTCCTGGGCAGCCTTGATCTGTGTGTTGAATTCAGGATAGAACTTAGCCAGGATCTGCTCCCAGTCTTCCTTGCCTTCTTCAACATCATCGAGCTTGGTCTCCATGTCTGCGGTGAAAGAAAGATCAACGATCTCGCTGAAATTCTCAGAGAGCATGTTGGTAACGATCTTACCGAGATCAGTTATCTGAAGCAGTCTTCCGTTCTTTTCAATGTACTTACGGTCAAGGATGGTAGAGATCGTAGGAGCATATGTTGAAGGTCTTCCGATTCCGTACTCTTCAAGAGCCTTGATGAGTGTAGCTTCCGTATAATGCGGAGGCGGAGTAGTAAACTTCTGTAATGACTTAAGGTCAAGAAGCTCAAGCTTCATACCGTCTTCGAGAGGCGGAATTGTTGCTTTACCGTCCTGATCGTCCGTCTTTGCCGTTTCTTCGGCAATGTCATCGTAAAGAACAAGGAAACCCTTGAAAGTAACAGTCTCGCCTGTTGCTCTGAATACTCTGTTATTGCAGGATGCCTGGCATGTTACTGTATCAAGCTTGCATGCGGTCATCTGTGTAGCAAGGAATCTGTCCCAGATAAGCTGATAGAGCTTATACTGATCATTGGAGAGCGAAGATCTGATCTCTCTGGGATCAAGATCAAAGTGCGTAGGTCTGATTGCTTCGTGAGCATCCTGTGCAGAATTCTTATTCTTATACTGTCTCTTGAAATTTGCACAGTACTCGCTGCCGAAACGAGCCTTGATAAGGTCTTTTGCAGCAGCAACAGCTTCTTCGGAAATACGTACCGAGTCAGTTCTGATGTAAGAAACAAGAGCGGTCTGACCCTGGCCTTCGATCTCAACACCTTCATAAAGCTGCTGGGCAATTGACATCGTCTTCTTGGATGAGAAGCCCAATCTCTTGGAGGCTTCCTGCTGCAACGTTGAAGTAGTAAACGGCGGATAAGGATTACGCTCCTTGTTACCCTTCTTAATTGAATCAACTACCAAAGGTCCGCCGGCAACAGCATCCAATACTTCCTGAGCATCTTCAAGGCACTTAAGATCATCCTTCTTTACCTTGCCTGATTCATCGGAAATACCATAATAACCCAAGACGAACTTATCGGAATTCTTACCGGGTGTTACAAGAGCCTTGATAAGCCAATATTCTTCTGGCTTAAACTCATCTATCTCAGCATCACGGTCCATTACGATCTTGGTAGCTACAGACTGAACTCTTCCTGCAGAAAGGCCCTTACGGATCTTCTTCCAAAGCAGCGGGCTCAATTCGTATCCTACAAGTCTGTCCAATATTCTTCTTGCCTGCTGTGCATTGGCAAGATTCATGTTGATGGTTCTGGGATTCTTAATGGCTTCCTGAACAGCAGACTTAGTGATCTCGTTAAATGTGATCCTGCACTTGGAATCCGGATCGATCTTCAGAACCTTTGCCAAATGCCATGCAATTGCTTCACCTTCGCGGTCAGGGTCGGTTGCGAGCAGTATCTCATCGGCATCTGCTGCCAGGAGTTTAAGATCTCTTACAACCTTCTCCTTTCCCTTCATGGTTATATATAAAGGTTTGAAATTATTCTTAACGTCAACTCCCAAATTGCCGGAAGGCAGGTCTCTGATGTGTCCTAAAGATGCTGAAATGATATAATCGTTACCTAAGTATCTGCCGATTGTCTTAGACTTGGCAGGAGACTCAACGATGACAAGTTTCTTACCCATTTGATGGCTCCCCTATATTTTTAATTAAAAATATATCATCATTATACAAATGTCAACGAATACTTGCCTTTCTCCTGACAAACTGTCCCATTAAGTTCAAGATCTGTCAAGAGTTTTGACATTCTGTAAAACGGCAGGGACATTGCAACACAAAGTTCATCTGCACACAAGGGTTTAAGAGTAAGTGCATCTTTTATGAGAAGCTTCCATTTCTCATCATCAAGTTCATCAGGCTTTTCCTTAGCCAGGGTTCTTAAGACTTCGATTCCGACCTGATCTTCTTCGTCATTCTTTGGCAGTTCTCCATAGAATACGTCTTCCTTATTTCCCATGGTCATCCTCTTGTACATTAGAGCCTGCGAGATGCTGTCTATTACCGACTCCTTACTGACCAGTACATTGCAGCCGTCTTCAAGAAGTTTTAATCCGCCAAAAGAATTCTCGTAATAGATGTTATTGGGGAGCACGAAAATCTCTTTTCCCTGGTTAGCTGCAAATGAAGCAGTATGCAATGTTCCTGAGCATGCACCGGCTTCCATTATCAGTGTACAGTCGGTAAGTCCTGCAATAAGTCTGTTCCTGGATGGGAAATACTGTTTCAACGGCTGCTGTCCCGGCGGCATCTCAGAGATAATGAGTCCCTTTTGCCTGATGGTATTGTAAATATCCTTGTTGGCAGAGGGATATATGTTATCAACACCGCCTGCCAATATCGCTATCGTTCCGCCTTCCGTATTAACTGAAGCCAGGTGTGCCTGTCTGTCTATTCCGCAGGCCATGCCGGAAACCGTTGTTATTCCTTTATTACCCAGATCACGGCAAAACTGTTCTGTTGCATATAATGCATACTTACTCGGATTTCTGGAACCGACAACGGCAATAGAACCTTTCAGCACCATTTTATCAAGCAAAGAATAATTACCACTGTAGTAGAATACTTTAGGCATACCCGTCTGGACTTTCCAGTTGTACGGATAATTATCATCCTCACAGGATACAACTTCGATTCCGTTATCTGCAGCGATCTTCTGATAGTTATGGGTTATCGTCTCAATCTTTGAATAGGAATCAATAAGCTGTTTTATCCTGGTTACAGTTTCTTCGCTAAGTTCACAGCTCCCGTCAGCTATACGGGTCAGTTGTTCCATATCGGCAAGTTCCCTGTAACTGCTGATTGCCTTACTGCATATCAATTCATTGATCGTCTTGTAATTCACTTCAGTATTAAGTCTTACTGCCGAATAAAAGAAATCTTTAAATCTGTCATTCGTGTCATTCATATCAATGCTCCTTTCACTCTGAATAGAGAAGCTTCGGATATATCATCAACAGATACGTCTTCGGCTTCATTAAGATCCGCTATGGTTCTTGCAACTCTTAATGCCCTCGTAAATCCGCGGGCCGAAAAGAATTCTTTCTCTGCCATCTCGGATGCATACATAATTACCTTGTCCGGAATCCTCATAAGATCCTTAATGTCCTCATCAGGAAACGTACCGTTAAGAAGATCCGCACCGTAGCGTTCATGCTGGATATGCCAGCAGTTCTCCACCATTTTCCTGTATTCAAGACTCTCACTGTCACTGTCGCCAATGTATATCGATGCCATGTCATTACCGGATATAGAGCGCATTTCACTGAAGATGTCGATCCTCTCAAGAAACGGGCCGCTTATTCTCGACTGATATTTCCTGATCTGATTCTCGGTACATCTGCATTTGCAGCCTTTCTCATACATCAGACCGCATTTACAGGGATTGCCCGTACCCAGAAATATGAAATTACAATCAAAAGAATAAAGATCTCCTCTCTTCACGAGGCTGACCTTACGTTCTTCCAAAGGTTTTCTCAAAAAGTCCAGAACTTCGGTCTTATATAACGGAAGCTCATCAGCAAATAGGATTCCGTGATTTGCCATAGCCAGTTCACCCGGTGTCAGACTTAATGAATTACCCAGAAGTTTACCGACAGTAACACTCGGTTCGATTATTCTTACCGGTCTGACATCGCTTATCTTCGCTGATTCCCCCTCTATCAATTCATTTAATGAATAGACATCGGATAATTCTTTTCTGTTTAACGGCGGCAATATTCCTGACAAAATCTTGCCTGCCATTGTCTTACCGCTTCCCGGACTACCCATCAGAAGAATGTTATGAAATCCTGCTGCTGAGATAAGAAGTGCCCGTTTGGCCTTTTCCTGACCCTTGAGCATGGAGATATCCAGCAACTGATTGATATCGGAATTCCCCGTGTAATCAAAATCTGATTCAACATAATTATTCTCATCGAATATTCTGCTTAAGTCAGACAGGCTGTTTATGCCCATTCCACGGAAACCTGCAATTCCTGCACTTCCTGATTCGCCGGCAGGTACTATCCTGTAATCAAAAGTTTGATCGCGTACCGTCTTTAGTCTTAAGCAGGCTCCGGGTGTTCCCTTAACCTCTCCGCCGAGGGTCAGTTCGCCTTCTGCATATATCCTGGATTCAGGCGGAAGATACAGCTGTCCGGAAGCAAACAGGATTCCCAATGCCATTGGAAGATCAAATGCAGAACCTGCCTTTTTCATATACGCAGGACTGATACCGACAGTTATGTGCCCTTTGGGCATATCGAACCCACACGATTTGAATGCAGACCTTAATCTTCCCTGTGATTCCCTGATCGATGAATCACATAATCCGATTACGGAAAATGTAGGTATTCCGGGAGAAATGGAAACCTCTATCAGAGATATCGTAGTATCAGTACCCGAAGTAAAACAGGAATACAGTGTTGCAACATTAGGTTTGGAAGCCATGCCAAATACCTCCTTACATCAAAAAGGATATGCTTTTGAAATACGGATTATCAGTACAAAAACATCGCAATAAACCGACAGGAAAACCTGCAGGAAACAGACAAAAACCGACATAAGCGTACACATTATTACAAAAACCCACAAAGGAACCTGCAAAACGCAGTCAAATACCGACAAACACCCTACAATGTATTGGCAAATGAATGTGCTAAAATAATTGAGCAAAAATCAGATTAATTAAGAGGTATTCATATGAAGCTTGGTATCGTAGGACTTCCTAACGTCGGTAAGAGCACATTATTCAATGCAATTACCAGAGCCGGCGCCGAAGCAGCAAACTATCCATTCTGCACGATCGAACCCAATGTCGGCGTTGTATCAGTTCCCGATAAGAGATTGGATAAATTGGCAGAGATATATAACCCTGAAAAATACACACCTGCAGTCGTTGAATTCGTTGACATTGCCGGTCTCGTTGCAGGAGCATCCAAGGGTGAAGGATTAGGCAACAAGTTCCTCTCCAACATCAGAGAATGCGATGCCATCGTCCACGTTGTAAGATGCTTCGATGATCCTGACGTTATCCACGTAAACGGTCATGCTGATCCTGCCGGAGATATCGCCACGATCGATGTAGAGCTCATCCTCTCCGACCTGGAGATCATGGAAAAGAGGATCGACAGAACAAAGAAGATGATGAAGGGCGGCGACAAGGCATTTGCCAAGGAGCTCGCCGTTTATGAGAGGATCTACGATTGCCTCGCTGAGGGCAAATCTGCCAGAACCCTTACTTTCGAGGATGACGAGCAGGAATACTTAAAAGAGATCCAGCTCATCTCAATGAAGCCCGTCCTCTACTGCGCAAACATCGCAGAAGACGACATCAAGAAAAAGGATGACATTCCTTATGTTAAGGTCGTAAAGGATATTGCCGCAAAGGAAGGATCCGGTGTCGTTGTAATCTCCGCAAAGATCGAAGAAGAATTGGGAGAGCTCTCTGCCGAAGACAGAGAAATGTTCCTTGAAGACTTAGGCATCGAGAGCGCAGGTCTTGATCAGATGATCAATGCTTCCTATACTCTCCTCGGCCTTATCTCTTTCCTCACAGCAGGTCCCAAGGAAGTGCGAGCATGGACCATCAAGAACGGAACAAAGGCACCTCAGGCTGCAGGTAAGATCCACTCTGACTTCGAGCGCGGATTCATCAGAGCTGAAGTAGTTGCTTACGATGACCTCATCGCAAACGGCACTTATAACGCAGCAAAGGAAAAAGGACTTGTCAGATCCGAAGGCAAGGAATACGTCATGAAGGACGGCGACGTCGTAGTATTCAGATTCAACGTCTGATTCAAATTAATTAAACAATGTAAGACCCGTGAAGATTATTCTTTGCGGGTCTTTTTTTCGCTCTTCCTGACCAGGTGGATCCAGATGTTCTCGACACCGCTTACAATAAATGCGACACCTGAGAAAACTATGATGTTCCTGGTAGCACCAAAAGGATTTACGAGCAGCAATATACCGGCAACAACAAGAATCGTAGCCATCAGCAAAACGAACCAGGAATTAACGGACTTAAGTTTAAATACAAATATCTCGCGGCGGAATTTAACGATACCGTCAATAAGGAAGAAGATTCCCAGAGCAGTAGACATCAGCTGCAAAACACCGTCTGGCTTAATGACACAGACAGTACCGACTGCCATTAATACCAGAGAATAAACAAGAACGATCTCAGCACCAGCCGCTTTACCGTAATTCTCTTCCCTGAACTGCTTAATGGTAACGAAATAACCGATCACTTCAGTAAAACCGGCAACAAACAAAACTATTCCGAACAGAATTCCTATAATGCCAGAGGCAAGTTCAGGATACAAAATCAAAAACAAACCGGCAATAATGGCGATTATTCCGCCAATATATGAAGGTATTCTCCTGGTACCACCTGAGCTCATACAGTTCCCCTGTCAGCATCAAAAATTAAGCGCCTGGCTTAATAATTGCGAAAACAAAATCCTTACCGCGGGCTACGAATTCACGGCAGTAGTTATACGGCTGAATGACATATCCGGAATTAATAGCTTCTACACCTACAGATTCTATACCGAAAGCACGGCAGTCGTAAACAGATCTTGCAACATGGAATTCAGTTGTAACAACAACGGCAGAATCAATGTCAAACAGATAAGCTGAACGCATTGCTGTCTCATATGTCGACAGTCCCAACGGATCACACTTGATGTCTGCCTCAGGAACGCCTTCTTCAATGAGGAAAGCCTTCATGGCACCCGTCTCATCGTAATCTTCAGGATATTCACTGTCACCGCTTACAAGGACGTAATCAGCACATCCTGTTTTATATACTGCTGCCGCTGTACGGAGTCTGTCAGCCAGCATGGGACTGGGGCCGTTACTCCATACTGCACATCCGAGAACGATAACAGCATCATAATGCTCACGGGAAACATCAGAACTCTCAAAATCTTCGAGTGAATAAGTAACGGAACCAGTACTCTCAATCACATGATAATTTAGAAGTGCAAGAGTCAGACCGCAGATAACACACAGTACAACAAGAATCAGGATCAATCTGATGAAAAAAGACTTTATCTTACTGTTATTCTTTATTCTCGTCATCTTTACTCTTCTCAATCTTAGAGGCCGTCTCAACGATGGATCTGGTCATGAAATATATGAGACCTACGGTAAAGCAGAACACCAATAATATGGTTATGTCTGATATGAGAACGAATGCTACGGGTAACCCTTCCATGATGAGGGTGAATATAAATACCAGCAACGCACCAGAAACATATACACCGCAGGATGCGATGAAGAAATTCTTGTACTTCTTAAATATCCCCGGCAATTTTGCAACGATCAGGAATATAAGCATTGCAATTGATACGATAAGAAAAATAACTGCAGCAATTACAGAAGGAGTGTTCATATCCTTATGCCTCTTTCATATAACTGCTCGCGAATCAGCGTCTCAACCTTATCCTTAAGATCATCAAGTTCCCATGAATTATCAATCGAGAAATCACCAAGTTCACAATACTCATCATCAGTCATCTGAACTGCGATTCTTCTCTCAGCCTCTTCCTTATCCATTCCGCGCTTCTGAAGTCGCGCAAGGCGAACGTCAATATCACATGTAACTACCCAGATCTGGTTGCAGAGTTCGCGGAATTTATTTACCGGAATCGGCACATCAAGAACGACGCACTTCGAACCCTTCTCCTTCTCTTTATTGAGAGTCTCGATTATCTGCTCGAAAACATGACGGTGAATGATGGTGCTTAAGTCATCAAGCTTTTTCTTGTCATTGAAAGCAATGTCAGACATAACGCGTCTGTTAAGCGCTCCATTGCTCGTAACAACCCGGTTTCCGAACGTTGCTGCAATCTCAGGCATTGCTCTGCCGCCCGGTGCAGTAACGTTTCTTGATATTTCATCAGCATCAAGCACGAGAAGTCCTCTCTCAGCGAGAAGTCCGCTCACAGTACTTTTGCCGCTTCCGATTCCGCCCGTTATACCTAATACAAACATTACTTAGCTTCCAGCCAATCCTTTCCGAATCCGACCTCTGCAAGAAGCGGGACGCTTAATTTTGCGGCAGCTTCCATCTCACTCTTGAGAATGGATGCGCAAAGATCCTTGTCTTCAACGTTGCACTCGCAAATGAGTTCATCGTGCACCTGCATTACGAGCTTTGCCGAAGGCAGACGCTCTTCTAATGCCTTGGAAACACGGTTCATTGCGATCTTGATAATATCAGCAGCAGTACCCTGAATGGGAGTATTCATTGCTGCCCTGTAACCGAAGTTCTTGATGTTACGATTCTGGCTCTTAAGTTCATTGAGAATTCTCTTACGGCCGTACATCGTAACTGCATATCCCTTCTCCTCACCTGACTTTTTAAGTGAATCAAGATAAGCAGTAATTCCGGGGAACTGATTGTTATATTCCTTGATAAGCTCAGCAGCTTCTTTGTATCCGATATCAAGATCGGTAGCAAGTCCGTATTCACTGATGCCGTAAATGATACTGAAGTTAACTGTTTTCGCCGTGGCTCTCATCTTGTGAGTAACCATCTCTTCAGAAACACCGAAAACCTTTGCTGCAGTTCTCTTGTGGATATCTTCACCTTCGATGAATGCAGAGCACATGATCTCATCGCCGCTTAATGCAGCAAGAAGTCTGAGCTCTATCTGTGAATAATCGGCATCAACGAGGATCTTACCTTCTTCAGCAGTAAACGCTTCACGAAGCCTTGAACCTTCCTCTGTTCTAACGGGAATGTTCTGGAGGTTAGGCTCCGTTGATGAGAGTCTTCCGGTATTGGTCATCGCCTGGGTAAATGTCGTATGGATACGTGAATCTGACTTGATCGAACGAGCCAGGCCTGATGCATATGTGGAATCAAGCTTTGAGAGCTCACGGTATTCAATTACGTAATCGATCTCAGGAAAATACGGTCTTAATCTCTTGAGCTCTTCAATTCCGGTGGAGAAATCGCCGCTCTTGCCCTTCTTGCCGGAAGGCAGATTAAGATGTTTCTCGCCATACAAGATCTCAGCAAGCTGCTTGGGTGAACCGATATTGAATTCCGTTCCGCACGCATCAAAAACTCTTGCACTGATATCTTCAAGACGCTTGGTATATTCACTGTGAAGTTCAGCAAGTCTCTCACCTGAAACATGCATGCCGTTGCGCTCAATCTTATCGAGAGTAATAACGAGCGGGAATTCGATGTCGTACAGAAGATTCTTAAGATCGTTATCCTTCTCAATGGTGTCAGATAAGACCTTGGCAATTGCAGTAATCACAAGAAGTTTTTCTGCACATTCCTGAACCTTGGATGAACCGTCGTCTTCAACGATCTCGTCGAACAACGACAGCTGCTTGGCAGGTCCTCTCTTATCTTCAACGGGATAAGCTGCAAGCATTACGCTCTCATATAATCTCTGGAGATCAGGCTTACCGGACAGGATATTTAAAACATATCCTGCTATCTCAATATCGAAAACAGAATCAACAGATCTCAGAGGATTACTGATAAGCTTCGATCTGTCTTTGTACTGATATGAAACAGGAAGAATCTTTTTGCCTTCAGTAATTGAATTAAATTCTTCAGGGCTGATAACATAAGCAGTCTTGCCGTTCCAATCAAGCAATACGACTTTGTTTCCTGAAGGAACATCCACAAAATCAACACCGGCATTTAAGTCATCGAAATCAATATTTGCAGGGACTTCATACTTAATGGGCAAACCGTTCTTAAGAACAGTCTCAACCTCAGAAGAAACGCTGCTGATACTCTCATCAACCTCAACGGGAGCTTCAAATCCTGCAGGCTTAACGTTCTCGAGATCAAGCTTCTTAAGAAGCGATCTTAATGCCAGACGGTTAAGTGCTCCGGACATTGCAGGCAGGTCCCTTGTGGAAGACGGATAAACGGCAGCATCTGCAGCATATTCGACAGGTGATTCCCTGTCGATCGTACAAAGCTTGATGTTAAGCGTGAGCAGATCAACGGAAGCCTTAACTCTCTCGCTCAAAGCAGGAGATAACTTATCAGCATTAGCGATAACGTTATCGCATGAACCATAATCAGCGATTAGCTTAAATGCTGTCTTCTCACCGACCTTCTCAACACCCTTGATGTTATCGGAGTTATCACCCATAAGTGCCTTGACCTGAACGAACACTTCAGGCTTAACACCATATGTGTCTTCGAACATCTTGCGGTCGAACAATACTCTGGGTTCCTTACCCTTGCCGGACTGCGGCATGATGACAGAAACCTTGTCAGAGATAAGCTGGAAATCGTCATGGTCACCGCTGTAGATGAAGACATTCATCCCCTTCTCTTCACCCTGCTTAGACAAAGTACCAATGAGGTCGTCAGCTTCATATCCTGCAAGCTCCATGCGGCAGATTCCGTAGAGATCCAAAAGGTTCTTAACGACAGGCATCTGGGCAGCGAGATCGTCAGGCATACCCTTGCGGTTAGCCTTATATTCATCGCTCATCTTATGTCTGAATGTGGGTTCTCTTCTGTCGAACAGAACGCACATGTGATCAGGATTATATTCCTTCATGACGCCGAGAACGGAATTGAAGAATCCGTTTACCGCACCGGTGGGTGTTCCGTCAGGCGCAGTCATGGGAGCTCTGCCGATTACGGCATAGTAAGCTCTGTTCATTATTGAATTGCCGTCAACAAGAAGGAGTGTACTCATATCAGACCTCAGTTTTTCTGTGATTCTTTCTCGATCTCCTGCTCTCTTACAGCATGTGCAGTGCTGATCATGAGCTTGATACGGTTGAGCTGGTTAGCTTCGGATGCACCCGGATCGTAGTCGATCGGAACGATATTTGAATTAGGATACTGTCTTCTTAATTCCTTGATCATGCCCTTACCAGTTACATGGTTAGGAAGACATGCGAAAGGCTGGGCGCAGATGATGTTCGGAACGCCGTCCTGGATGAGCTCGATCATCTCAGCAGTAAGGAACCATCCCTCACCGCATGAGTTACCGCAGCTCAATACTGAAGATGATTTCTCTGCAAGTTCCTGGATACGCTCTGTGAGCATGAACTTGCCGTTTGTCTTTTTGAATTCCTTGTTGATCGGCTTGCGGAGTGATTCAAGGAAGTTGATTGCCATATTCATTATATGACCTGTCTTCTTGCTCTTACCGAGATTCTGGGCCTGCCAGATCGGGTTGTAAGCGCAGTACAGGAAGAAGTCCAGAACGCCCGGGAGAACTGCTTCGCAGCCTTCTGCCTCGATAACATCGATAGCATTGTTGTTAGCGTCAGGCTGGAACTTAACAAGGATCTCACCTACAAGTCCGACACGAGGTTTTCTCGGAATGTCTGCAAGAGGCAGAGCATCGAATTTAGCTACAGCGAACTTAACGAATTCCTTGTACTTGGTAATAACGGGAATGTTATCAAGATCAACACCGATGGTTGCAAGACAGTCTCTGATGGCCTTCTTCTCTTCGATGGACTTGGAGAAGTAGCTGTTAGGCATAACGACATCATATCTCTCGGTAAGATCATCGTTAGCCATCTTGGGATTGAACAGTCTTCTGCCGATCCTGTTGATGTAAGAATACAAAGCATTTGCTGATCCAGGAACCTTCTCATAAGGTCTGACGCGAAGGAGCAATGTGGAGATCATGTCGCCTGCACTCAACGCCTTAACGGCATCAAGGAGGAATGAAACGGTATATTCAAATCCTTCATTCTTCTCAAATCTCTGAGCAGAAATCGTGATGACGGGTATCTGCGGATATCCGGCTTCCTTCAATGCTTTTCTTAAGAATGCAACGTAGTTTGTGGCACGGCATCCGCCGCCTGTCTGAGTGATTGCAAGAGTCGTGTTATCAGGATCGATCTCACCGCTCAAAATGGCGTTGATCATCTGACCGATAACGATGATCGTCGGGAAGCATGCATCGTTATTAACATACTTGAGGCCGCACTCGATATCTTCACGGGTTGCCTGCTTCAAGAGCTTTAACTTATATCCGTGCTTGTGGAATACGGACTCAACCATCTCGAACTGGATGGGAGCCATCTGAGGAGCAATGATTGTGTGATTCTTCTTGTGCTCCTTTGTAAATTCAACACGGTGCATGATGTAAGGCGCATCGTCTGAATCAGATGCAACAGTTGTCTTATGACCCTGCGCTTCCAATTCAAGTCTCTCGTTCATTGCAACAACGAGTGATCTCATTCTGATCCTTGCAGCACCTAAATTACTTACTTCATCGATCTTAAGCAATGTATAGAGCTTACCGGACGATTCAAGAATTTCCTGAACCTGGTCTGACGTAACTGCGTCAAGTCCGCAGCCGAAGCTCGTAAGCTGAACGAGCTCTAAGTCAGGTCTTGTGATTACGAAGGCTGCTGCCTCGTAAAGTCTTGTGTGATACATCCACTGGTCGATAACTCTGATAGGACGCTTCAATACACCCGGCTTGGCAACTGCATCTTCCGTGAGAACAGCAAGACCAAGTGAATTGATCATCTGCGGGATACCGTGGTTGATCTCAGGATCGCAGTGATAAGGTCTGCCGGCAAGAACGATACCCTTAAGTCCGTTCTCTTCCATTTCCTTCAGGATCTCTACGCCTTTCTTGCGGATATCTTCTTTGTAGTTGAAGTATTCTTCAGCACCTGCTTCAACAGCTGCCTTCGCTTCTTCTGCGGATACACCGAGATAATTGAATATCTCAGACAAATGCAGAGCAACGTTATCGAGATTATCAAGCGGCATAAAGGGATTTAAGTACTTGATGTTCTTCTCCGTGAGATTCTCAACGTTGTTTCTGATAACTTCCGGATATGAGCATACGATCGGGCAGTTATAGTGGTTATTTGAATTCTGGTTCTCGATATTCTCATAAGGAACATCAGGATAGAAAATCGTCTTGATGCCTCTGGAGATAAGGTTCTCAATATGTCCGTGAGCAAGCTTCGCAGGATAGCATACTGACTCAGACGGAATGGTCTCCATGCCGCCTTCATAGATCTTGTGTGAAGATCTCGCAGAAATGATTACCCTGAATCCGAGCTTTGTAAGTACCGTAAACCAGAAAGGATAATTCTCATACTGGTTAAGAACTCTCGGGATGCCGATCTCTCCTCTCGGAGCATCCTCTATCTTAAGGGGAACATAATGTTTGAACGTTCGCTGGTATTTGTAATCGAAAAGGTTCGGGAGCTTCTTTTTGTCCTTTACGGGAGCACGGTCGAGAGCTAAATCCTCGCCTCTCTCACAGCGGTTGCCTGATACGAACTTAGTACCGTTGGAGAATGTAGCAATAGTAAGACGGCAGTGGTTTGTACAACCCTGGCACTGTGTATTCTCTGTATCCATATGGAATGAATCGAGTTCATCCCTGCCGAGAACGTTGGACTTATTCTCATCCTTTGCTCTCTTCTGTGCGATCAATGCAGCACCGAAAGCGCCCATGAGACCTGCAACATTAGGTCTGATTACTTCTCTGTTTGATACGAGCTCGAAGCATCTCAAAATAGCATCATTAAGGAACGTACCGCCCTGAACAACGATGTTTTTACCGAGCTGTTCGGTATCACGGATCTTGATAACCTTATAAAGCGCATTTCTTACAACAGAATATGAGAGTCCCGCAGAGATATCACCTACGGAAGCTCCTTCCTTCTGTGCCTGCTTAACTTTTGAGTTCATGAATACGGTACAGCGTGTTCCGAGGTCAACCGGCTTGGTTGAACTTAAAGCAGCTTCAGCAAATTCAGGCGTTGTAAGACCCAATGTCTGCGCGAAAGTCTGGATGAATGAACCGCATCCTGAAGAGCATGCCTCATTGAGCATGATGGAATCGATAACGCCGTTCCTGATCTTCATGCACTTCATGTCCTGACCGCCGATGTCGATGATGAAATCAACATCCGGGCAGAAGAACTTAGCTGACTGGAAGTGAGCCATTGTCTCGATCTCACCCAAGTCAACGTTAAGTGCTGCCCTGATGATGTTCTCTCCGTAACCTGTTACGCATGAATTAGCGATATAGCAATCTTCAGGCATCTTGGAATATATGTCCTTCATGATCGTTACCGCACTCATTACAGGGTTACCCTTGTTGCTTGCGTAATATGTGTAGCAGAGTTCGCCCTTCTTGTTGATTACAACAGCCTTGGTGGTTGTTGAACCTGCGTCGATACCAAGATACAGAGCGCCGTGCTGATCATTGAAATCAAGTACGGGGATCTGATCCTTCTTGTGACGCTCATCGAAAGCTTTCTTGTCTTCTTCGTTCTTGAAGATAGGATCGATCCTGATAATGTCCGGAACGAATCCGTCTCTGTTCTTAAGTTTTAACAGGAGCTTGGACAACTCAATGGGGTTCTGTCCGTCAGCAGACAGAGCAGCACCCAGAGCAACGTAGATCTGAGCCTCTTCAGGCATCCAGAATGAATCAACCTTGCCTTCCAATGTACGCTCGAAAGCATTACGAAGCTCAGAGTTGAAGAACAACGGACCTCCTAAGAAAGTAACGTTACCCTTGATGGGTCTGCCGCATGCAAGACCTGAAATCGTCTGGTTAACAACTGACTGATAGATGGAAGCTGCGAGATCTTCTTTTGCAGCACCTTCATTGATAAGGGGCTGGAGATCTGACTTGGCGAACACACCGCATCTCGAAGCGATCGTGTAAAGTGATCTGTAGTCCTTGGCGAAGTTATTAAGACCGTCTGCATCAGTCTGGAGAAGTGATGCCATCTGGTCGATGAATGAACCCGTACCGCCAGCGCAAGTACCGTTCATTCTCTGCTCAAGCACAGGATGCATGTATGTGATCTTTGCATCCTCACCGCCGAGCTCGATTATTACGTCAGTCTCAGGGTGATATGTCTTGATGGCCTTTGTTTCAGCCATAACTTCCTGCGTAAATTTGAATCCGAGCCAGTTTGCTACGGAAAGTCCGCCGGAACCCGTAATAACTACATCAACGGTTATACCCGGAAACTTCTTGTTTAAGTCTTCAAAAAGGTCATCCAGAAGACCCGATACATCTGAATGATGTCTCTGATAATCACTGTGAATGATCTTCTCACCATCGAGAAGAACCACCTTAATCGTTGTAGATCCGATATCAAGACCGAGCTTGTATACCTTGTCCATCACTAACCTCCACCTATGTTATCTGCCGGACTTGGGCGTACCCTTGGGCTGCGCCGACTTTTTGGCTACAGGGTAACCCGACTCCCTGTAGTTCTTATTCTTGGATGAAGAACCGGTCGTGCGGCTCTTTGTTGTCTTCTTGCGTGAAGGAATCGAACCGAAAAGCTTAAATGACTTATCCTTAAGATCCTTAAGCCAGTTCATCTGTTCACTTCTCAATGCTTCCTTGAAGTTCCTGTTATCAAGACCTGCCTTGAACTCAGCACTCAAACGTACTCTCAAGAGTTCATCAGGAATACCGAGTGCGAGATCAAAGGGCTTGCCGAATGTATCGGAAACCTCAAGCTGTAATGAATCACAGATCCTCTTGCAATTCTCCTCATAGAGATTGACGTCGCACTTAATACCGAGCTGCGTCATGAGACCTGTAAAGTTCAGAGTTATGTAAGGAAGATTGCCTGAGAAGATCAGATGAAGACATATAAGCTTCATGTAAGACTCAAGGCAAATGCACTCCTGATCACAGATAAGTGACATCTGACCGTCAGACGTCATCTTGGAAATATCGGCCTTCTCATTCTCAAAGCCATTAGCCCACAGAAAATACAGTTCTCTGTAGACTTCTCTCTTAAAACTCTCAAAATCCCGTGTAAGAGGTTCAGCAAGGACCTTGTTGCCGAGATTAAAGATATATTGCATGTAAGACACTTCAAGATGGCTCGGAACCGAGAAATATTTGAAGTAAGCCGCTACATCACGGCTGTTGTATATGTATTTACGCAAAATACTCTCCTGTCCGCATAATAATTCACGATGAATTATAGCATAGATACTCTAATATACTTATTAAAAATAAAAGAGATATTAGGCAAAAAACGGTTCAAACATAAAAACACCCCGCAAAAAGTCCGTAAATCAGACTATCTGCGGGGAGATGATTAGAAAAGCAAAAATTTATGGAGCAGCTACGGGTACATTACCGCCGCCGATAACTCCAACTGCACCAAGGATAAGCACCAATACGCCGAGAATGATTCTGTACCAGCCGAAGCATGTGAAAGAGTGCTTCTTGATGAATGCCATAAGCTTCTTGATTATAAGCAAGCTTACGAGGAAAGCTGTTACCATGCCGACAATGAGAAGTCCGATCTCATGGCCCTGTACGCCGCCGTCGTACTTAAGGATCTTAAGAAGGCTCGCACCGAACATTACGGGGATAGCGAGGAAGAAAGTAAACTTTGCAGCTGCTTCTCTCTTGATGCCGATGGCAATGGAACCAACGATTGTTGAACCTGATCTGGATGCACCGGGGAAAACAGCAGCAAGAAGCTGGAAAACGCCGACTGCTATAGCATGACCCCAATTGAACTGGTTAACTGTATTAACAATGGGCTTCCTGTTCTTGTTGAAGTACTCAACAACGATGAATGCGATACCGAAAGCGATAAGCGAAATGGCAACGACGATATAGTTATAGAGGTGCTCATCGAGCCAGTCATCAAAAAGAACGCCTACGATAGCTGCAGGAACGCATGCAAGAGCGATCTTGAGCCACATGATGATCTTATCCTTCATGATGTAGCTGCCGATTCCTTCTTTCGCGAAGGGGTGATCATTATTCTTCTTGCCAAACGGCCAGATGTCTTTCCAGAAGATAACGATTACGGCCATGATGGCGCCAAGCTGGATAACAACGAGATAAAGATCGTAGAATTCAGGTGAAACATTAAGTTTCATGAACTCATTCAATATGATCATATGACCTGTGGAGCTGATGGGAAGCCACTCAGTGATTCCCTCAACAACGCCGAATATGAAAGCAACGAAATAATCCCAAATCATTTAAAAATGTCTCCTTTTCCTAAAACCCATAAATCATAACACACTTATCATTCTGTTAAATGCTGAAACTACGGCACGAACGGAAGATTTTGTGACAGAGCTCGATACACCGGCTCCGATATATGTGTTCCTGTTCTTTTTATTTGCGATCTCAATGTATGTAATAGCGGCAGAGTCTGAACCTGACTTCATGGCGTGCTCTGAATAGTTTGAAATAGAGAAAGGAACGCCCGTATATTCACAAAATGCGCTGACAAACGCATCGAGAAGACCGTTACCCTGCCCCTTAATGGTAACTTCCTTACCATGATCAGTGATCAACGCAGTAACCGTGGATACCTGGTCGCTGTCCTGCTGCTCCGAGAAGTTCTTCAGACCGTAAGGCTCAAGAACATTGATGTATTTGTCATCAAACAGGTCAAAGATCTGCTGTGGCGTGAGTTCGTTCTCAATGCCATTCTCTTCGGTAGCCGCCTTAACAACAGGCAGGAAATCCCTCTGGAAAGCCTTCGGTAGCTGAACGCCGAAGTAAGTTTCCATGACATAAGCGATTCCGCCTCTTCCGGACTGGGAATTGATCCTGATGATAGGCTCATATTCTCTGCCGACATCCTTCGGATCGATTGGAAGATAAGGAACAGCCCAGATTGATTCACCGCGCTCTTCCATCTTCTTCCTGCCCTTGTTGATCGCATCCTGATGGGACCCTGAGAATGCAGTAAATACTAGCTTACCGGCCCATGGGTGTCTCGGTTCGACCTTCATCCCGGTCAGTTCTTCATAGATATCGATAGTCTTGTTGATATTTGAGAAATCAAGTCCCGGATTGATTCCGAGCATCATCATGTTGATTGCAAGCGTGATGATATCAACGTTACCCGTTCTCTCACCGTTACCGAACAGTGTTCCCTCTACTCTGTCACCGCCGGCCATAAGTCCGAATTCAGATGTGGCAACGGCAGTTCCCCTGTCATTATGCGTATGAAGGGAAACGATGATGGAATCTCTCCACTTCGTGTGAGTGCAGAAATATTCGATCTGGTCGGCATAAACATTTGCCGTCTGATATTCAACTGTCTCAGGCAGATTGATTATTACCTTGTTATCAGGAGTAGGTTTCCAGCATTCAAGAACGCTGTCACAGATCTTCACAGCGAAATCAAGTTCAGTATCCGAGAAAGCCTCCGGAGAATACTCGAGGATGAAGTTCGTGCCGCTCTTATCCTCATTGATCCTGTCGATAATGAGCTTGGCACCGTCTACGGCGAGCTTGATGCATTCTTCGCAAGAGAAACCGAAAACGACGTCTCTATGAAGAGTACTTGTCGCATTATACAGATGGATAATGACGTTGGGAGCACCCTTTACGGCCTCCATCGTTTTATCAATGATATGCTCTCTTGACTGGGTCAAAACCTGGATTGCAACATCATCAGGAATCAGGTTATTGTCGATAAGATGTCTGCAGAAGTTATAGTCCGTCTCAGATGCAGCCGGGAAACCGATCTCGATCTCCTTGAATCCGACAGAACACAGATACTCGAAGAATTCGACCTTCTCTTCAAGCGTCATCGGAACTTCCAAAGCCTGATTGCCGTCTCTTAAGTCAACTGAACACCATATGGGTGCTTTGGTTATCTGGCGGCCAGGCCAAGTGCGGTTCGGCAGATCAACTGTCGGATGAGCCTTGTATCTGCGGTAATTCATGTCAGACATAAACTTTCCTCCACCCTGCTTTATGTCTAATTAGAGTTCATTTACCAGATCTCTGAACATGTCGCCTCTATGCTCAAAGTGTCTGAAATGGTCGTAGGACGTACCTATAGAAGACATAATAACAATCTCTCCCGGTTTTGCCCACTCTCTTGCCTTGGCGATAGCCTCTTTGTAAGCATTTACGACGGCTTCGCGTGTTTCAGGGAACTCATACACATCGCCTTCCTTGTCAGGAATGCGGTATATCTCATATTTGCGTCCGTCTGCTTCTTTCTCAATGATGTCCGTAACCAGATCAGCATTTGATCCGTACATGATTATCCTGTCACAAACGTTAAGGATTGCATCACCTAAGCCTGTGTATATGCACTTCTTGTCCGCTCCGCCGCAGATGAGAACACCCTTCTCATTACGGGCAGCAAGAGCCTTCATAGTATTAAGAGAACGGTTTGGTGATGTATCGATGGATGAGTTATACCATCTGATTCCGTCCAACTCCCTGATGAATTCGATTCTGTGAGGAACACCCTTGAAAGTCTTTGCCACTTCAGCGATGTCTTCAGGTTTAACATAATCAATTACCGCGCATGTTGCAGCGAGGAAATTCTCAACATTGTGCTCACCGGGAATAAAGATCTCGTCAACACCGCAGATATCGGTCTTAACGCCCTTATCCTCATAAATGAGTCTGCCGTTCTCGACATAAGCCCTGCGGTAAAGCGGAGAATCCGTTCTCATGACGTTTTCCTTATTTGCAGAGAAAAGATCGACTCTGGATCTTGCAACATCCTTCATGTCATATGTGAGGTCACATCCTGCATTGAGAACGACCTTGCCAAAAGGACCCTGATTTCTGAAAATGTTAACCTTTGCCTGGATGTACTCATCGTAATCAGTGTGGAAATCCAGGTGATTAGGCGTGATGTTCGTAATGATAGCAACATCAGCCGGAGTCTGCATGCCGAGAAGCTGGAAAGATGACAATTCCAGAACCACCATGTCATCAGACCACATCTCATTGACCTTGTCGAGCAGCGGAGTTCCGATGTTTCCGCCTACCCAGACCGTATATCCTGAATTCTTCAGGATCTCAGCCGTAAGTGTAGTTGTAGTAGTCTTACCGTCAGATCCGGTAATTGCAAAGATCTGTGCTGGACAGAGATTCATGAACAGCTCCATCTCTGTTGTGAGAATGGAACCTTTCGCTTTGAGAGCCTGAAGTTCTTCTGTCTCAAATCTCATCTTCGGAGTCTTGAATACGATGTCGTAGAAATCATCATTAAGATGTGACAGATAATTCTCACCCAATGACCATTCGATGCCTTCTGCACAGTCAGCCAAAGCCTCAATGTTCTTCTTAAGGACAGGATCGTCAGCAGTCATCTTATCGCATGCCGTAACCTTGCAGCCTAAACCTACAAGCCATCTGATAAGCGGTGTATTTGAGATACCAACACCGATAACAGCTGCCTTCTTACCGTTAATAAATTCCTTAAAATCGTCAAATCTCAAGTTGCTCATATTTCCTCCTATCAGCCGGATATGTACGAAGCATAGAGCTTACTGTAGAATCCGCCGTTTGCGATCAACTCATCGTGTGTTCCGATCTCTGAGACTTTTCCTGCGTCAATTACGACGATCTTGTCACAGTTGGTGATCTGCGAGAGTCTGTGCGCAATTATAATACTTGTTCTGCCGTTCAGAAGCTTTCTTACAGCCTTCTGGATACGGTCTTCAGTAACGACGTCTACTGATGAAGTTGCTTCATCAAGGATCATTATGGAAGGATCCGATGCCATTGCCCTGGCAATTGTCAGGAGCTGCTTCTGTCCTTCGGAGATATCATCCCTGTCGTTATCGATCGTTTCATTATACCGCTTTGGTAATTTTCTGATAAAAGAATCTGAACCGGACTTCTTTCCTGCCTCATAGACCTGTTCTTCAGTGATGTGAGGACCGGAGAATCTGATGTTTTCCATAATCGTGTCATCAGAGAGCCAAGTATCCTGGGTAACAAATCCGATATAATGTCTGAGTTCAGATCTCGGAATATCCTTAATTGACTTGCCGTTTATGAGGATGTCGCCTGAATCCGGCTCATAGTAACGCATAAGAAGATTGATGAGTGTCGTCTTGCCGCATCCGGTTGGGCCTGCAATCGCGAAAGATTCGCCCTTACCGACGGTAAACGAAATATCCTTCAAAACGGGACGTCCCTCAACATAAGAGAAACTTACATTTCTGAATTCAATGTCAAACTGCTTATTCTTGTCAGGAAGCTTATCAGTTACCTTCTCTTCCGGGATTTCCTCACTGTCGAGATACTCAAAGATCCTCGCCAGACATGCAAAGCTGTCCGTAAGTTCAGTATATACGGCAGTAAGGTCATTAATCGGCTTCATGAACTGGTTGGCATAAGTCATGAGAGACATCAGTGAACCGACAGTAATTGCCCCGCCTATTCCGGCATAACAGCCTGACAATACAACGCCTGCATAAATAAGAGCATTTACAAATCTGGATGAAGGATTGCTGATCGAAGATAAGAACGTAGCCTTCGTTGAAGTCTTACGGTATTCACTGTTTAACTTATCGAAGCCTTCAATTCTTGCATCAGTTACGTTGTAGATCCTGCATTCCCTGAAGTTCTTAACGGATTCTCCGACATAAGCCGTCTGCTGTGATCTTATCTTTGCCTGTGCTGCAAATGACTTATACGCACCCTTTGCGATCAGATAAGAAACAGCGATTGATACAGGCGTAAATACAACGACGATAAGAGAAATCTTCCAGTTGATGTAGAACATTACCGCAAGAGTTATCAGCACCGTTGCAATGCCTGATGCAAACTGGTTTAAGAACATCAGCATACCGTCAGAAACAGTCTCAACGTCGCTGATTATAAAGCTCTGGAGTTTACCTGCTGAAGTCTTATCGATATAAGACATCTTTACCCTGTGCATCTTCGCATAAGTCGCATTTCTAAGGTTAAGACCGATCGAATATGCGACGCGGTTATTCATTTTTATCAGCGCGAACTGCAAAATGGCTGCAGCAGCTATAAGACCTACGATCAGGATGATGTATCTTACAAGAACATCCAGGTTTCCGAGATTATCAATTGCCTTACCTGCAAAATACGGAATGGCAACGGTTGCAGCACCATAGAAGATGCCGATAACAACTGACAGAACAGCAATTGCTGAAGATCCTTTTAAGAATGAGAACAGGCGCTTTATTGTTTTAATGTTCATACGGCGCCTCCCTTTATCTGCAGGGAATTCATATACCTGTAGTTCTCAGATATCTTCAGGAGTTCTTCATGCGGAGCAACCGCTTCGATCTTACCGTCATCCATTAGGATGATACGGTCGCAGTTCATGCATGTTCTTACTTTTTGTGAAATAAGAATAACGGTAGGCTTTTGAGCAAGGCTTCCTATATTTCCGAGAAGTCTCTTCTCCGTTCCCCAGTCCAAAGCAGAAGTTGAGTCATCAAGGATAACAAGGCCCGGCTTACCTGCCAAAGCTCTAGCGATTCCTATTCTCTGTCTCTGACCGCCTGACAGTCCTGCGCCGCCATCAGAAATCTCATAATCAAGACCTTCTGCCTTAGTAGATACAACATCATCACTGCATGACAATTTGCATGCTTCATTGATGTCGTTATCTGTCAGACCCGTTCTTCCGACCGTGATGTTATCCTTCAACGAACCCTTGAACAGCCTGGTTTTCTGAAGGCTCATTCCGACTGAAGACGCAAGACTTGCAAGGGATATATCCCTGATATTGATACCGTCGAGCGAAACCTCACCTTCGGTAGGATCGTAAATGCCTGCTATAAGTGAAGCCGCAGTGGATTTTCCGCAGCCGGTACTTCCGATGATTCCTATTGTTTCACCAGGCTTAATTTCAATGGTCAGATCCTTGACCGATTCTTCGTTGTTTCCCTGATAAGTGAAAGAAACATTCTTCAGAGAAACTGCTACGGGCTTGGAAGGATCAAGTGTCCTGGTTCCTTTGCCGGCAGTGCTTACTACGTCAACAAGACCCTCGGCTCTCTTAAGACAGGCATAGGCTCTAGATACCGAGACAATGAGATTGGCAAGCTTTACAAGCTCTATCAGGATCTGTGACATATAGTTATAAAGAGCTACAACCTGACCGTCTGTCAGATCACCGGTGTTGAAATGTATTGCACCTCTATATATGAGAAAACATATGCCAAGGTTAACAACGGCATATGTAAGAGGATTAAGCCATGAAGCAAAATCTGATGCCTTTATCTGCGCGGTTTTAAGAATGCTGCTCTTGGCTTCAAATTTCTCATAATCGTCTTTTGTCTTGTTAAAACCGCGGATTACCCTCTCACCGGCTATACCGTTTGAAGTCTTCTTGACCAGACTGTCCAAACCTTCTCTGGCCTGCTTGTGCCTTAAGATCGACAGTTTCATGTTAAGGCCGATGACAACGGCCATCAGCGCCGTACAAACTACAAAGATCAATGCCATTGAAGGCTTAACTACTGCTGCCATGATGCACGCGCCGACAACGATAAATGGTGATCTCAAAAGAAGTCTTAAGAACAGATTGATTCCAGTCTGTATCTGATTAACATCAGAAGTAAGAAGCGTAACCATACTCGAAGATCCGATCTTCTCATAGTCGCTTATAGACAGAGTCTGGAGTTTATCGTGAAGGCTCTTCCTGATACCTGATGATATACCGCAAGCCGAATATGCAGCAAAATACTGTGCTGTTATTGCGCTAGCAAAACCAACGATGGCAAACAGAGCCAGGATCGGAATATGAGTCCATACATAATTCATGTCAGACTGCTTGATTCCGTAATCGATAATGCCCGAAACTATGAGAGGTACAGTTAATTCAAAGCATGCTTCAAGAAGCTTAAATACAGGACTTAAGATCGAAGCCGCTTTGTATTTGCCGATGTGGTCGAAAATCAGTTTCATATATCAGTCAGGCAAGATCCTTTTTAAACTTATTGCACTCGCGGATAATCTCATCCATATCAAGTGTTGTAAATCTTCCATCCTCATAGAGGATCTTACCGTCGATCATTGTCATCTTAACTACAGAGTTATCGGCACTGTAGATGATGTTTCTTACGACATTGTTCTCAGGCTGCATTGAAGGCTTATTCATGTCGATCATGATGATATCTGCCTTCTTACCCTGATCAAGAACGTCTGAATCCTTAAGTCCCATGCAGAGAGCGCCGCCTGTTGTTCCGGCCTTGAGAATGGTAAACGGATCAACCGCTGCAGCATTATTTGTCTCAACGTTGGAAAGAACTGTATCAAGATACATCTCACGGAACATGGACAATGCATTATTGGAACCTGCACCGTCAGTACCGATGGCGATGTTCATATCTTTCGCTATGAATTTATAAACGGGGGTAATACCGCTCGCAAGTTTCAAATTCGAGCATGCATTGAATACTGACCACAGGTCTCTCTTCTTAAAGATATCCCTGTCTTCATCAGTAAACCAGACGCAGTGGAAGCCGCCTCCGCCAAAGTCGAATATTCCGAGCTTATCGAAAAGAACAGCGGGAGTAATGCCGTATCTTTCGATGCAACCATCAACCTCAGCCTTAGTCTCTGAGATATGTGTAAATACGGGCGCCTCATATTTATGGGCAAGATCTGAAATAAACTTAAGATTATCCTCGTTGGTAGTATATTCAGCGTGGAATCCGTAAATGAAAGATACGAGAGGATCGTATTTATTCAGGGATTCATAAAAACCTTCAAGTTCTTCCATGCCGCCGAAATCATTTGCAGCACCGCAGAACACATGTCTGAAACCTGTATCAACAGCAGCTTTGGCATTCTCATCTTTGTGAAAATACATATCAAAACATGCCGTAATACCGCCCGAAAGATAATCCGCATATGCAAGTTTTGAAAACCAGTAAACATGCTCAGGTGTAAGTTTATCTTCTCTCGGGAAAATGGCCTTGAAGAGCCAGTCATTAAGACAATACTCATCAGCAAGAGATCTTGAGAACGTCATTGCCGAATGTGTATGTGCATTTTTTAGACCCGGCATGAGAAGATTGCCTTTGCAGTCGATCTCCCTGTCGAAAGTCTTATCAGTATTTTCTACTGCAGGTCCGATATAGCTGATACGGTCGTTATCAGTCCACAACTCACCTTCGATTATGTTCTGATCCTTCATTGTCAGGATCCTTGCATTATAAAAACGGACAGACATATTATTCTCCTTCTGAAAAGCTTATAACAACGGTGCCCAGAGCCTTAAGATGGACTTAAGGAACCAGACAATGACGTTAGGTTTTTTGCTGTATTTTTCAGTAACATTACGACACTTCTCAAATGTGTCGGTAAAGTCCTTCTTTATATCCGGCAGACAGTCAACGTCAAACATGTAAACCGCATTCTCGAAATGATGATACAGGCTTCTGAAATCAAGATTGATCGTTCCGACAACGGCACATTTATCATCGCAAAGACAGGTCTTCGTGTGACTGAATCCAGGTGTATATTCATAGATCGTAACGCCCTTGGTAACGAGCATGTTGTAATAAGATCTCGTTACGTGATAAGTAAACTTCTTATCCGGAATACCAGGCGTAATTATCCTGACGTCAACACCTCTCTGTGATGCTATCTGCAATGCTCTGGCAAGCTCATCCGAGAGCACCAGATAAGGTGTCATAAACCAGCAATACTCCTGGGCATTATTGATCATGTTAAGGTAAACATTCTCACCGATCGGCTCATTATCGAGAGGGCTGTCACAGTAAGGAACGCAATAACCTTTAGCTTCCGGTACTTTGGGAATGCTGATCGGCTCGAAAGCAAGCATGTCATCATCTTTACGCTTAAGATCAGCAAAATTCCACATCTCAACGAACATGGCAGTAAGACTCTGGACAGCAGGACCCGTAATCTTGATGCCGTTATCTTTCCACTCACCATAAGGATGAACTATGTTGAAATACTCGTCTGCGATATTATATCCGCCCGTATATCCAACCAGACCGTCAACGACCATTATCTTTCTGTGATCACGGTTATTCATGAACAGCGACAGGATGGGATAAGCAGGATTAAATGCATTACATTTGATGCCTTCGGATTCAAGCACGTTAACGAAGTTCCTGTTGATAAAAAGGAATGAACCAACATCATCGTATAAAACCCTGCAATCTACACCTGCAGCAGCTCTCTCCTTCAATGCTTCATGGAGAGGTTCAAATGCTTCTTTGGTCTCGATTGCATGATATTCAAGATATACGAATTTCTTTGCCTTCTTGATGGCTTCAATCTGATCTTTATAGCAGTCGTAAGCAACAGGAAAGTACTTTATATCCGTACCTTCATATATCGGGAAATTAAACCGTCTTAAGTATTTGGCATTGGACGCTCTGGCGCGGTCTTTTCTCCTGAACTCATCAAAGATATCGTCATTATGATTCAGGTGGCTGAACACCATAAGATCAACCTTCTCAAGGCGCTTTTTGATCTTATACTTGGAACTGCTGAAGTTATTAAGCGTATAAAACAGCAATCCCGGAACCGGAAGTACCAGAATGACAATTACCCAGATAAGCTTGAATGCACCGTTATGATCCCTGGAATTGATAGTTAATGCAACGATCAAAGCCATGGCGCGCACTGCAAAATCGATTGCCGGGAAACGGTAACCCAGGACAGTAAAAAGAACGACAAAACCTGCAATCTGCGCCAATACGAACAGACCGAAGACAATGATTCTTCCGATGCTGTTCTTGATCGCAGTTTTACGTTCTACCGTTCTATTATTACCCATTATCCGATGTTCTCGATAAATGCTTTATAACCAAGATAGAGATAATACAGGTCGATCTTTGATATTACTTCAACGGGCGCATGCATAGACCATACGGGTACACCCATATCAACAACATCCATACCGAGTTTAGCCATGATGGCAGCGATGGTTCCGCCGCCGCCTGCATCGATCCTGCCGAGTTCACCTGTCTGCCACGGGATGGAATTCTTCTCGAAGATATCAGTAATCTCTGCGATAAAATCACCATTAGCCTCAGAGCATCCGGATTTACCTCTTGCACCCGTGTACTTCTCGATCTTAAGACCGTGAGACATGAATGCAGTGTTGTTCTTCTCAAAAACAGAAGAATACTTGGGATCGTAAGCTGTTGTTACGTCTGTAGACAGCATCTTTGTAGCTGCAAGGGCCTTACGGAACTTGAGCTGGTTGAAATTATCAATGCCGCCCTCAGCCTTTGCAAATACTTCCATAAGGAAATTCTCGTAAAGATTGGAAGTAGCACCGGAATTGGAATATGAGCCGATCTCTTCCTTATCAGTAAGAAGGCATACGCATGTCTTCTTGGGCTTCTCCTGTGCAAGGAGAGCACGAAGTGCAGGATAAGCACAAACCTTGTCATCATGACCGTAAGCTGCGATATAAGCACGGTCAAAACCAACGTCTCTGGCGTGTGTTGCAGGAACGATCTCTATCTCAGCGGAAACGAAATCCTTCTCCTTGATGCCGTACTGCTCATAAAGGATCTTCAGAACGCCAGCCTTGAAGATCTCAGAAGACTTCTTGTCATCCGTGCAGGGAATTCCGCCGATAACAACGTTCAGATCCTCTGCAGGAATGAAATCTGAAGCTTTCTTACTCATCTGGTCATTACCAAGGTGAGGCAAGAGATCCGTGATATAGAATACTGGATCAGTATCCTTCTCACCTACTACAATCTGGTGAGCACTGCCGTCGTTTGTGAAAACAACGCCGTGAACAGCCAGCGGGATCGTTGTCCACTGATACTTTTTGAGTCCACCGTAGTAATGTGTCTTGAAATATACCGTATCGTTATCTTCGTAGATGGGATTCGGCTTAAGATCCAATCTGGGAGAATCGATATGGGCACCGAGGATATTGAATCCTTCAGCAGGTCCCTTCTTGCCGATTACGGCTGCGGCAAAACCCTTGCCCTTGATGCTCTGATATACCTTGTCACCGGGCTTCAGAGTGTCAAATTCAGCAATGTCCTTAAATCCTAATTCCTCAGCTGATTTGATTGCATTGGCAGCAAATTCGCGTTCAGTCTTGGAATCGTCTAAGAATGCCTTATATTCTTCGGCAAATTCAAAAGTTGCGGTCATGTCATCTTCGGACGCAACCTCGTAAAGGTTCGGAAAATCAGCGAAAAGTTCGCTTGTTTTAATCTTTTTAGGTTCTTTTTTCTTGGGCATAATATCACCTACTTTCTAATGCACTCTATGATACCATAAAGATAAATAAAATCTTTTAATTATAGGGACAATTATGATAACTGACGGACATAATCACACAAAGCATTTCTCGGTTGATGCAGAACAGTCAATTGACGAACTCATCAGCGATGCAAAAAGCAAAGGATTCTCCAGGATCGGCATTACCGAACACTATGAGATCGACTTTCCTGATGACGGATTAAACTGGATGTTCGATCTGAATGAATACGACAGGGTTTTCGAGCAGTGGCGCGCAAAAGCCGGTGAATTGGAGCTGCTTAAGGGCATAGAGTTCGGTTATCAGACACATGTTGCAGAAGAAATCGATAAAACAGCCGTCCAGATACCTTTCGATGTCGTTCTACTCAGCGTTCATCTGTTTAGAGGCAAGGATTTCTATGTTTACCGTGACTGTTATGAGATGCCCGCCAAAGAACTCCATACCGAATACATCGCAATGCTCGCTGAAATGAGCGAGAAATGCAATAATTTCGATGTTCTGGCGCACTACGATTACATCAACAGATATACGGACAATAAGAACGATTATGTAACCTACGACGAGTGCCCCAAAGAGTTCGACAGGCTGTTCGAAGCATTGATTGCAAAAGAAAAAGCACTGGAGATCAACACCAAATCGATATACAAGCACAAGACAGGCGGGTTTACCCGTTCCCTGCCGGATGCAAAGGTATTGAACAGATACAGAGACATGGGCGGAAAGCTGATAACATTGGGCTCTGATTCACATTATAAAGGAACGTTCGGTGTATGCTTCGACGAAGCAGTTGAATATCTCAAATCTCTGGGCTTCACCGAGACCGTATACTTCAAGGAACACAAACCGCATTTCGAACCGCTTTAATTAAAATATGAGCCCGGAATAATCCGGGCTCTTTGCATTTCAGATTTTTGTTCTGTTTATTTCTTGGAGAACCTGAAGACGTTACCCTTGTCATCATCGGACATGTTGCTGATGTAGTCGAGATACAGGTCAGTAACGTAATCAGAACGCCCTGAATCTTTGAGCTGCTTCAGTGCCGTCTCAGCTTCCTTACGTCTGCCGAGAGAGAACAGTCTGATAGCTTCACGGAGCTCACCGGTGTTAGCAGAACGCTGTGCTCTCTTATCATCTGCAAGACAGTCCAGAACCTCATAGAGTGCTTCAACTTCGTTGACACCTGCAACCTGAACGATTCCGAGATAACGGAGATCCATGGAATCAGGATCATTCATCCTGTCCAAAGTGCTCTTTGAGATAAGCATGGCCGTCTTATACTGCTTGGTAAGTGATTCGAGTCTGGAGCTCATGTTAACCGTCTCAGAAATAACGGTACCTGAGAGTCTTTCCTCCTCACCTACGATACCAACCATGGCCATACCCGTATGAACGCCGATACCAATGTTGATATCACTGACATTCAGCTCCTGGGCAGTCCGGGGATCAAGAACAATGGATTTATAGAGCTCGATACCGCATCTTACGGCATCATCAGCATTCTCAAAAAGTCCCATTACGGCATCACCGATGTACTTATCGACAAAACCGTTATTCTTACGGACAATAGGACCCATCTTACCGTAAATGATGTTGGCAAAAGCAAAGTTCTCTTTCGCGGTCATCATCTCAGAATTAATGGAGAAACCGCGGATGTCACAGAATAACACGGTAAGTTCGCAGCTCTTTGCGTCACCCAGTGAGAGATCCGTGAAATTCTCCTTACCCAGCAATTCCCTGAATTTCTCAGGAACGAATTTATAGTAGAACTGCTCGGTCTTATCCTTCTCTTCGAACATGGTTTCAAGACTCTTACCCATCTCGTTGACCTCAGAACATATCTGACCGAGTTCGTCCTTAGATTTGTAATTGACTCTTGCGGAGAGATTACCGTTGGAGATCTCCTTAACCGTTTTTGTGGCCTTCTTGATGATCCTCATGGTATTAAGGCACATAAATACCAGAAGAAGCGTCAGCGCGATGATTACAAGCAGACAATAAATAACTACCTGACCGAACATCTCATTTCTCTGAATATATAACGAACTGTTATCCGTGCTTACCATCAGGTAATACTTACCGGTATTATTCTTATCGTTGATCTTCGCATATGCGGAGATGGTACTGTATGCACTGTCTTCCTCAAAGAACGACAGTATGCTTCTGTCGACAAATCCTTCACCTTCCGACTCATTGACTTCCGAGAATTTCTCGTACTGGCGTACGCGGAGCGGAGTATATATCATGTCATCTCCGTCGAGCACGACCATGTCGTTATAATCATTCTTATAAACGACCAGGAAAACATAGTTACTGCTCCAGTCGTGGCCATGAGCTTTTCCGAGTTTGTCGAACTTCTCGTTCAGAGCCTTATAAGCTGCACCCGTGTTCTTGTTTGCCGTCATGAGATCAGTAAAATCAAAGCCGTCAAACTCAGACTTACCGAGATCGCAGATCACGGTGATATCGTTATTGATCCTGTCTGCATTTCTCTGATCTGAATATTCGAAAACCTTGAATGCAATAAGAAGCGTAATGGCCGTAAGCACAGGCAGAATGATGATCAGCTGCTTATACATGAGTGTCTTCTTACGGATGATCAGATTGATAACGATCGCAACAAGAAGTACATGGAACAGAATGCCCAGAGCATAATTCACACACATCAGGAATGTCGGATCAAAGGTTAAGAGCGGCGTACTGTCATATAATTCACCGTCGTAATAACTCAGGATGCAGTTATCCAGACAAACAATCAAAGAATCATAACTGTCTTCCCTGAAACGGTATGAATCAAGTGCAACGATATAGGAATAGTCATCACCTAATTCAAACACTTCCGTAAGTTCACCGTTCTCAAGTTCATATACAGAATACAGATAACTGGTATCAGCAACATAGAGTTTGCCGTTTACGAGAGTAGCGAGATCAAAACACGGGTTATCACTTATTTCTTCGGCATTCATGTCGTAGTGATAGATAACCTCATTCAAAGGCTCATTAAACCCTACACGGTAAACGTTTCCGTCACTTCTGAGGAACAGGAAGGATCCGTCAATTGGAATAACCTTTGTAGTATATGTTCCGTCTGCATCAGTCGGATAGAAATCACTCTGGGTAAGAGCCTGACTCCTTACATCGATTGAATAGAGATAAACACCGGATTCGTCAACAATTGCATAAGTTACGGCATTATCGTAATAATGCAGACGGCTGAGTTTTGAATATCTCTGTCTGTCAATACCCTCATACTGAATCTCGCAAACAGTTCCGGTGTATTCATACTCATCATTTAATCTGACGATTTCTTCCGAATCCAAAATGGCACTGTAATCATCATAGTAGTGGGTTCTTACGGCATATATGACATTATCATCGGTTATAACAAAGTTTGAAGGAAAGAAATAATCCTCCTCCCATGGATCAATGGTTATATAATTGGTATTTGTATAGCGCTTCTCTCCCGTCTCAAAGTCCATGATGGTTGCCACGCCGGTCGATGTTTCATAACCGGTAAGTACCATGGTACCGTGACGGTTAATGGTAAAACAGTCATTACTGTACATCTCGATCTCACGCATGAAATTCATGTCACCATCACGAACTCCGTTAAAGATCGGATCAAAGCCAGGAAAACCCCAAACCAGAATAAAATAGATGGCAATAAGGCTTAACGGAACAACGAACCACCAGGCTTTGCCGAACACCTTAAAGAACACATTTTTAACACCCTTAAAAAACTTCATATGGAACACCCTGTATTTAAAAATGTAAAAGGAAATATCTTCCTGCCCATTATAATATAAAAGCTCCCGATTTTAACCTCGGGAGCCGTATCAAACACATTATTTTTCAAATAAAATACCGAATACCGGACTTATTACTTCTCGTTCTTCATTCCCGACAGATAAGCATTGATGAAGCCGTCGAGATTACCGTCCATAACGGAATCAACGTCTACTTCCTCATAGCCTGTTCTGTTGTCTTTTACGAGCGTGTAAGGACAGAATACGTAAGATCTGATCTGTGAACCCCAGGCAATCTCCATTTGATTACCCTTAAGGTCTTCGATCTTCTCCATTTCAGATGCTCTTGCGAGTGCGAAAAGCTTAGCCTTCAGCATTCTCAAACACGTTTCCTTGTTCTGGAGCTGTGATCTCTCTGCCTGGCAGGATACAACGATTCCCGTAGGGTTATGTGTCATACGGACAGCCGTATCCGTCTTGTTGATGTGCTGACCACCCTTACCCGTAGCACGGTAAGTATCAACACGGACATCGGACATGTCGATCTTGATATCGTCTTCTGTCTTCTGGTCCAATTCAGGAATAACTTCGCATGAAGCAAATGATGTATGTCTTCTGCCTGCCGCATCGAAAGGTGAAATTCTAACAAGACGGTGTACGCCAAGTTCTGATCTCAGGAAGCCGTATGCGTAATCGCCCTTGATCATAAGGGAAACTGACTGGATACCGGCTGTATCACCTTCTACATAGTCAAGTTCTTCAACGCCAAAACCGTGGCTCTCTGCCCATCTGGTATACATTCTGTAGAGCATTGAACACCAGTCCATAGCCTCAGTTCCGCCTGCGCCTGCATGAAGCGTGATAGTTGCATTATTTGCATCATATGGACCTGTAAGAAGTGTCTCCAGACGCATCTTTTCGAAGTCTTCCTTAAATTTTGCAGTTGATGACTTAAGCTCTTCGAGAGAATCCATGTCCTCTTCTTCATTTGCAAGCTCGCAAAGGGCCAAAAGGTCTTCGCGTTCAGCTACAAGGGAGTTATAACTCTCTACCTTCTTCTTAAGTCTTCCCAATGTCTGCTGGATCTCTGTTGCTTTCTCAACATTGTTCCAGAAATCAGGCTCCTGCATGCGGTTCTCATATTCGCTTATCTGGTCAGATACGCGATCAATGTGAAGAGCATCTTTAAGCTCTGCTACAGGCACTTCGTAAGATTCAAGATCGAGTCTTATGTTGTCAAATTCAAGCATGTATTAACCTTTCTTATGTTCTTCAACAAATTCTTTCATAAGTTTCATGGCTTCCTTGATATCATCCAAAGAAGCAGCATAACTGATACGGACAAAGCCTTCACCACATTTACCGAAAGCATTGCCGGGAACGATGGCAACATGCTTCTCGATAAGGAGCTTCTCACAGAATTCCTCAGATGTCATTCCCGTGCTCTTGATGCATGGGAAAGCATAGAACGCGCCGTAAGGAGTAAAGCAATCAAGTCCGGCATCTTTTAAGCCCTGGACGATGATCCTTCTTCTGTGATTATATTCATCACGCATCTTCTTGATCTCATTGTCAGCATTCATGGCTGCTTCGATAACAGCGAACTGAGATGCCGAAGGCGCACACATGATGCAGTACTGGTGGATCTTGAACATCTGGGAAACAAGCTCATGGGGGCCTGCGAGATATCCTATTCTGTAACCTGTCATGGCATAGGATTTGGAGAATCCATTGACCATGATGACCCTGTCTCTCAACTCAGCGAACTGTGTAAGGGATGCAGGTTTTCCGTCAAGATAATTAAGCTCGCAGTATAGCTCATCAGAAAGAACGATAAGATCCGGATGTCTCATGAGAACGTCCTTGATCCTTGCCCAGTCTTCAAGCGTCATGATGGCGCCTGTAGGGTTATTCGGATATCCTACGATGACATACTTTGTCTTGTCAGTAATGGCAGCCTCAAGCTCTTCAGGCATGAGTTTGTAGTTGTTCTCAGGCTTTGTCTCAACAATGACCGGAATACCGTGTGCAAACTCGACCGTAGCCTTATATGCGACGAAACAGGGCTCTACGATGATGACCTCATCACCGGGATTGATAAGAGCTCTGGCCGCCAGATCCAATCCCTCTGAACCGCCTACGGTAATAAGCAGCTCAGTCTTGGGATCGTAAGAAACGCCGTATCTTCTCTTAAGATATTCGGCTATGGCCAGACGCGAGTCAATATAACCGGAGTTCGGTGAATAGTGTGTATAGCCTTCGATAATGGAATTGATACTTGCTTCTCTGATAGACCAGGGTGTCGTGAAGTCAGGCTCACCTATCGAAAGCGAAATGACATGACCTTGCATCTCGTTTGCAAGATCGAAGAACTTCCTTATAGCTGAAGGCGGAACAGCCTGTACAGCCTTGGAAATCTTGGATTCGTAATCAAAACTCATAAGATGATAGCCTGCCTGTCGTCTGTATTCGGATTATCGTAGATTATACCATTAGCCTTATATTTCTTAAGGATAAAGTGGGTTGTCGTGGAGAGAACGCCTTCCATCGGAGCAATCTTCTCAGTAACGAATGTAGCGATATCCCTAAGGCTTCTGTCCTCGTAGATGATCATGAGGTCAAATCCGCCGCTCATGAGGTAGCAAGCAGTAACCTTGTCGTATTTGCTTAAGATCTGGGCGATATGGTCATAACCCTTGTTCTTTACGGGTGTGATCCTTACTTCGATCATACCGATGCAGTTGTCGGGGGCCTTCTTCTCCCAGTTAATGATCGTATTGTAACCAAGGATAATGTTCTCATCCTTGAGTCTCTTGATCTCGGCTTCCACATCGGCGGCTGAAGTGTCAAGCATAACCGCAATCTCATCAGCTGAGAGTCTTGCATTATTCTCAATCAGTCTTAAAAGCTCTAAATCGTCAATCATGTGGAAACTCCTTTTCTATAAATTGCAAAATCTCCCGCAACAAATTTGCGGGAGATTGTTGCTTTATTTCAGTTTATTCAAATTCTTGCTACGCCTGTGTCACGAGCTGCCTGAGCAACTGCGGCTGCAACAGCCTTACCAACTCTTGCATCAAATGCATCAGGAAGGATGTAATCAGGATTGAGCTCTTCGTCAGAAACGATTCCTGCAATAGCGTTAGCAGCAGCAATCTTCATCTCATCGTTGATGTCAGAAGCTCTTACGTCGAGAGCGCCACGGAAGATACCAGGGAAAGCGAGAACGTTGTTAACCTGGTTCGGGAAGTCAGAACGGCCTGTAGCCATAACTGCAACGCCAGCCTTCTTAGCTTCATCAGGAAGGATCTCAGGTACAGGGTTAGCACAAGCGAAAACAACCGGATCCTTTGCCATTGTAGCAACCATGTCTGCTGTGAGAACGCCGGGAGCAGAAACGCCGATGAATACGTCAGCACCAACGATAACTTCTGCGAGAGAACCAGCCTTCTTCTCAGGATTTGTGATCTTAGCCATCTCTTCCTTAGCAGGATTAAGACCATCTCTACCCTCATAGATAGCGCCCTTACGGTCGCAGAGGATAACGTTCTTGAGGCCTCTTGAGATGAGGAGCTTTGTGATAGCTGTAGCAGCAGCACCAGCGCCGTTAACTACAACGTGGATATCTTCCATCTTCTTGCCAACGATCTTAAGAGCGTTTGTAAGACCTGCGAGTGTGATAACTGCTGTACCATGCTGATCATCGTGGAAGATCGGGATGTCACATCTCTCCTTGAGCTTCTTCTCGATCTCAAAGCATCTCGGAGCTGAGATGTCCTCAAGGTTTACACCGCCGAAAGAACCAGCGAGAAGTGCTACTGTGTTAACGATCTCATCTACGTCCTTTGAACGGATGCAGAGAGGGAATGCATCAACATCACCAAAAGCCTTGAAAAGTGCGCACTTACCTTCCATAACAGGCATACCTGCTTCAGGTCCGATGTCGCCAAGGCCGAGAACAGCTGTACCGTCTGTAACAACTGCTACAAGGTTGTGTCTTCTTGTGTATTTGTAAGAGAGGTCAACATCCTTCTGAATCTCAAGGCAGGGTGCTGCTACACCAGGTGTATAAGCGATAGCGAGTTCTTCCTTGGAACCAACGGGAGCTGTGGCAATTACTTCGATCTTACCAGCCCACTCTTCATGCATCTTAATTGCTTTCTCATTTACGTCCATACTGTTGAACCTCCAAATAATTATCGAACTCAATAATAATAAATATAAACACGCGCAAAAACAATGACACGCTAATAAGATTTTTTAATCAAATCTGTCTATTTATTGTCGCTTTGAACAGTTTGTCAGGCGTCAGATCGCCATATTCCTTTTTCCGCCGCCGATCGGATAGTCTTTCATGGTGCAATATGAGAGTGCGCCGAGTCTGGCGATGGAGAGCCATAACCATGTAGTAACGGCTGCATCCACGATGTAATAAGCCGTATATGAGAAGTTTGCCAGCAAAGGAACGCCAAAATCAACTATGAGAACGGCCACCAGTACGATCGCGATGCTTCTCATATTAATGAAATAGTATTTTCTGGACAGTTTACAAACATATGGAATTGAACTGAACAGTCCCTTGTCACCTGACAAATAGGCTACAGGAGCCGTAAAGATAAAAGGCAGACCGATAAGAACAAAAAACAGGAAATACATTGAAATAGTGAGCAAAGGCAATGCAACGACCGATGTCACAAGAACGATCAGCAAAATCCTGCCAACCAGCTTGGAAATTTTGATCGGTTCATCAGGAAGGCTTGAAACGGCATAATTAATCGAATCAGAGCCGACTTTTTTAGCAATTGCAGCCTTCTCCAGTCTGTAATTCCTGACATATACCGAAGCATATATATATGCACTGGTCAAATAGACCAGTTCTCCGATCAAAACGGTAACCATAAAAACAATATTACCTGCTGACAGAGGTACAGTTGACAGAAGTGAGTCATATATCTCAGGATCATATTCAGTCATGCTGTAAAAAGTATTCATCCAGTTATTCAGAGCTGTAAAATCACTGTCAGCAAAAGGGTTGAAGTATATTGCGGCATTTATAAGCACGGTAATAAGATAGAGGATCCTTACTCCCCACCGCTTACCGACATTATCAATATCGAAAATGCTCTTAATTGCCGACAGGATCATCATCTGCTCCTTTGAACCCCTTATTTTTGAATATATTACGATAAAAATGATGTATTTGAAAAGATTATCATTAAAACTCAGATTAATATACTCTAAAAGAATAATTGTGATACAATCTCCCTATTATATTAGAAGAAGGTCTATTTTATGATTGAATTCCATGTAATTCCCGATTTGCTTTATGTAATCCCCACTCTTAATCACTCAGCACAGGATCTGAGAAACATCTTAAGCGCACACCCTGAGGTTAAGTTTGTATCTCTGGCAGCCGTTGACCTCATGGGCAACGACACTGACGAAAAGATCCCGATCGCTGATTTTATCGATAACATCGAGAACTACATTGACGGTAAGGCTGTCCAAACAGACGGTTCTTCCGTTGTACTCCCCGGCATTGCCACGTTAAATGACGGTAAAGTTGATCTAATACCTGACATCAACGTCATCTGGTATGTCGATTATAACTACGAACACATTGATTTTGAGACAGGAAAGCCTATCGGAACGCTTCGTATCCCTTCTTTCCTTACTCACAACGGAGATCTGGTCTGCTCCAGATCGATCCTTCGCAAGAGTTCCGAGTATTTCCAGAACACCATTAAAGACCGTTTCCTCAATGACAGCACTCTTTGTGCCGATTACGGATTTACTCCCGACGAACTCGACCACATTACGCTCATTACGGCTACAGAGCTCGAGTTCTGGGTAAATTCTCCCGATGAGATCATCAGCACGGAACAGCTCTCCATCTCACAGGAACTTAAGGAATCCTACTGGAAGCGTACAAAAGGTGTTGTAAGAACCGCTCTCGAGCAGGTTATCCTCACTCTTGATAACTACGGCTTCAACCCTGAGATGGGTCACAAAGAAGTCGGTGGCGTTAAGGCTTCACTCAATTCTTCCGGTGAATTCCACTTCATAATGGAGCAGCTCGAAGTTGACTGGAAGTATTCAGATGCCCTTCAGGGTGCTGACTATGAACTTATTGCCAGAATCATCATCAAGGAGATCTTCAGACTCCACGGTCTTGATGTCAGCTTCAATGCCAAGCCTCTTCCCGGTGTTGCAGGCTCAGGCGAGCATACACACGTAAATGCCGTTGCTTACCTCAAGAGCGGCAAGAAGATCAACCTCTTCGCACCCGAAGATCCCAAGGCTGACTTCCTCTCAAGATTCGGCTGGGGCTGTCTTATGGGCATCATGAAGCACTATAGCAAGGTAATTAACCCCTTCGTAACTGCAACAACTGATGCTTTCGAGCGTCTTACACCCGGATTTGAGGCTCCTACTCACTGTGTAAGTTCTATCGGTAAGGATGTCCTCACACCTTCCCGTAACAGATCAGTACTTTTGGGACTTGTCAGAAGCGAAGACAACAAGTATGCAACAAGATTCGAGCTCCGTGCACCGAACCCGCATACAAATACTTACCTTTGCTTATCTTCCGTATATCAGGCCATGCTCGACGGTATCGAATATGCTTTGGATTCCGGCAAGAGCATCAAGGAGCTCGAAGCTGAATTCATTAAGCCATACGGCCAGGCAAGCGACTATCTCGAAGCAGATAAGCTCTACCGTTGTGAGGATGATATTTTCGAGGATATGGATTCCAATGAGAGAGACAGACTCTTCGGTACACCTGCCGCAACAGTTTATGAGTCACTCCAGCCCCTCAAGGACGATGATGTAGCTGAACTCCTCTGCAGAGGCAACGTTTTCGACAAGCAGCTCATCGATTCCTATTATCAGGCAATGCTCGTACGTTGGGAGATGGAGCTCATGGAGAAGATCATCCCGGCTAACCTCTCACTCATCAGAAGCATCACGAGATCTGACGATGGTACATTCAACTACGATGATAACCTCTGGAAGGATATCAACGACTTAAAGCTTCTCCTCGCAAAGGACAGAGGTGATCAGGATTCAATCTTTACCAGGATCAAGGCTGCAGTTAAGGCCGGCGACTGGGAAAAGACTTCCGTATATCAGCTCGCCATGAAGAACGCAATGAACGAGCTCAAGAGCAAGTATAAGACATACTGCGACAACCAGATCTAACAATTGATCTTAATTACACACAAAATAATGGGCTGCCTCAATCTGAGACAGCCCATATTTAATTGATCTGAATCAGGCTATCAGGCTTCCTTCTTCCTGATCTTTGTAAGAGCAACACATCCGCCGGCAAGTAAAATTACAGCGCCGATAAGATAGCTGTATCCGCCCTCACCTGTCTGAGCCGATGAAACGTACTGGAGTTCAACTGAGAACAGCAATCCGCCGCCACGTTCAACTTCTACAACATAATTACCATCTGCATCCTTGGTCAGAGGTGTCTTTGCCTCACCATTATAAGCTGCCACGATTTCATATCCGTCTTCAAGGTCAGCAGAAAGAATGATGCTCTGGGTTTCTCTTGCTGTATCATAACCGCCATACTGCGCAAGTGCAGAACCGTCAGCTGCTTTTGCACTGATTGTACCGCCTTCTGAAGGCTGATCATACTTAACGATATAATTAATCGACTTTTCAAAATCTACTGCTTCGTTTGCAGGATCATAATCGAGGCCGGAATACAACGCGGCATCAGCAATTATACCGTCAGAATTAGGAACGATCTTCCATGCTGTAAGAGTAAAGTTATCATCAGTGTATTCACTGTCATTACTTACCCTGACAGGCACCGCAGCACCTGTAATAACACCGGTTACAACCATATCCAGATAATCAGTTTCTTCCAGATAAGCATATATACCTTTCTGAGCACCTGTAACATCACCATCGATCAAAACAGTGGTTTTGGAATCACCACCATAACCCCAAATGCCCACTGCAGAATATGTATCAGATTTTCCTGTTAAATTTCCTGTTACATTAATATCAACAGTAGATCCTTCACCAGCATCAATCGACAATGCATCAACTTCAGCTTCAATATTTCCGGTAACAGAAACAGAAAGGGAACTTTCTTCTTCACAATAACCGCTAAAGCCATAATAGCCGGCAGAAATATCACCATCAACTGTTACTGAAAGAGATCCTTGGTCATAAACATCGAAATAAACCGCATCATCTGTCGAAGTAATGTTTCCATTAAGAGTAACATCCGCACTACCAGAATCATTAACATAAATATACATGCCGTCTTCTGCGGAAAGATTACCATTAACAGTAACCGTTGCATTTCCATTATCATAAACGTTCATATACAATGCATCGTCATTAGGAGCAGCAATATCACCATTAACCGTAACTACAACACTGCCGCTGTCTTCTGCAACTGCCTGAATACCATCATCTTCGGCAGTGATATTACCGTCAACGGTAAGCGTAGCAGTATTACCGTTTTCAGCATAAACATCAGCACCATCACCACTTGCAACTTCAATGTTTCCTACCAAAACTGTTTCATCACCGGTTTCTGCTTCAACATAAACTGTAGATGTCTCATCTGCCAGACAATTGAAAGCAACTGACGCTACTATTGATGATGCAACCAATAATGAAACACACAACTTTGCTTTTTTCATCCTTATTCACCTCTCTCAATAATTTTGTACAAAACAGCACTTATATGCACAAAATTGTACTTATAAAAAATCTTACAAAAATAAAAAACTCTTTACCATCAACAAAACAACAAAATATATTTACTTTCGATGTCGGAATTAACAAATGAAAAGGGGCACCTCACTTAAGAAGCACCCCCTTTACCCGGTCGGGTTAATAATGAATCAGTAAACTATTTTATTTTGTGCTCTTCTTAGCACCGATGAACTTGTAGATAAGAGCTGCGAGAGCGGCGCCAACGAAAGGTCCAACGATGAACACCCACAATGAAGCAAGTGCATCACCGCCTGCAAAGATTGCAGGACCGATGGAACGAGCGGGGTTAACAGATGTGCCTGTAAGGCCGATACCGAGAACGTGAACCATTACAAGTGAGAAACCGATAACAACACCACCGAATGAACCGTGGTTGTAAGCGGAATCTGTAACACCGAGGATTACAAGAACGAAGATGAATGTGAGAAGGCACTCAACAATGAGACCTGCTGCCCAGCTGCCGTTAACACCTGCAAGACCGTTTGATCCCAAACCGCCTGTTGCATCTGTAACGTTGCCCATGCTGAAGATGATCTTAAGGCATGCAGCGCCGCTGATGGCACCCAAAACCTGAGCGATCACATAGAAGAAGAATTCGCTGACCGGCATTCTTCCGGAGATTAAAACAGCTAATGAAACAGCGGGATTAATGTGGCATCCGGAAACATTGCCAACACAATATGCCATACCGACTATTACAAGACCGAATGCAAATGCTGTTGTGAGATATCCGCCCCACTTATCACATCCGGTAAGCATAGCAGTACCGCAGCCTACCAAAACCAGCGTGAACGTACCGATAAACTCGGCAACATACTTTTTGACTGAGTCCATAACAATACCTGCCTTAATTTATTTGAGCAGGTATTGCCCTGCCCTAAATCAATTATAGACAAATTCCTGTCCGTCACATTTTATAATGACTTCATTTGTGTTACCGTTTGAAGACATTTCGACATGACCGATAACCTTGGATTCGATATTGAAAGACTTTGCGATATCAATGATGTCGGAAGCAACAGACTCATCAACGTAGAACTCGATTCGGTGTCCGCAGTTGAATACCTGATACATTTCCTTCATCGGAATCTCACCGGACTCATAGATAGCCTGGAAAAGCGGAGGCAGTTCGAACATATTGTCCTTAACATAACGGACACCGGTACCGAAATCACGGCACTTAGCCTGTCCGCCGCCTGTGCAGTGGATGATTCCGTGAACATTGGATCTGTAAGACGCGAGAACCTTAGAGATTACAGGCAGGAAGGTTCTTGTAGGAGCAAGGATTGCCTCACCAACCGTAATGTCTGTTCCGGGAAGCTTGTCAGAGAGAAGATACTTACCGCAGTAAGCCTTATCCTCACCTAATGTATCGGAGAAAGACTCCTTGTAGTTCTCAAAGTAATGCTTGTTGAGGAGCATGTGACGGGCAGCAGTAAGGCCGTTGGAAGACATGCCTGAATTGTACTTGTCTTCGTATGTAGCCTGACCGAAAGAAGCAAGACCTACAATAACATTGCCGGGCTTGATGTTAGCAGCATTGATAACATCAGATCTCTTTGCTCTTGCAACAAGTGTGGAGTCAACGATGAGTGTCTTAACGAGGTCGCCTACGTCAGCAGTCTCACCGCCGCACATTGTGATGTTGATTCCGTTAGCAGCGAGCTTTGCGATTATCTCGTCATAGCCTTCGATAACCTTAGCGATTGCCTTACCGTCTACTCGGTGTGCGTTACGGCCAATAGTATTGGATAACATAAGATTCTCAGTAACGCCGCAGCATGCGAGGTCATCTGTGTTCATTACGAGTGAATCCTGGGCAAGACCCTTGAACCAGTCGTAATTGCCTGTTTCCTTGTACATAAGGTAAGCAACGGAGGATTTTGTACCAGCTCCGTCAGCATGGATCGCAGTGCAGTATTCAGGATCGCCTGCCAGGTCTTCGATGAGTTTACAGAAAGCTCCGGGGAAAACTCCCTTAGACTGATTCTTTACAGCTGCCTTAACATCATCTTTCGTGGGTGAAACGCCTCTGCTTAAGTAAGATTCTGCTGACATTTATGTATCCTCCAAAAATATAATGCTTTGTTAACGTTTTCGTGCAGACCGGTAAGCCGGGTTCTGTATGTGACGATCATCTATCTAGACGTAATATCTCTAAAACGTTCAAGCCGTCTCCGTGAGGCTCGCGGACCACGATTATAGCCTCTCCACGACGTTGCTCCGGATGGGGTTTACAAGGCCGATATGTCTCCACATCGCCGGTGAGCTCTTACCTCGCCTTTTCATCCTTACCCTTGCGGGCGGTTTTCTTTTCTGTTGCACTTTCCTTAAAGTTGCCTTCACCGGGAACTGCCCGGCATCCTTGTCCTATGGAGCCCGGACTTTCCTCATTCGCCGTGCTTTCGCACCTGGCGCCCGCGATCGTCTCGGTCTGCCCGAAAAACATAATTATTCTAATAATAAAAGCGTTTAAAGTATAGATGATACTTCGTTGTTATAATTCACAGTAATCTTAATGCCCGGATACTTTTCCGAGAGCAACTTCTCTATCTTGGGCAGATAAGTCTGTTCGGTAGCAGAATGACCTGCAATTATCGTGTTGATCCCCATCTGTTCCAGACCGACACAGATGTGATGCTTGATCTCACCGGAAATAATGGTATCCACACCGCTCTTAATTATTACGGGAACGGAATCCTCATCAAATGATCCGCCCTGAACGAATATCTTTTTGACCTTATTCGAAGGATCATTGATAGTAATAATTCCGCTTGAACCAAGCCGCTCACAAACCCAGGAACAGTATTCCTTAAGTGTTGATTCTTTCTCTAGTTCAAAACAGACTCCGCAAACAGCCCCGGGTATGGGCTTAGGAGATACGGCTTCGAGTTTCTCGGCTATGGCAAGATTTCCGAATTCATCAGTAAGGTCAAGATTGGTGTGACAGCTGATGACAGAAATGCCGGATTTGATAAGTTCCACAAGCGTTTTTCCCGTATAATCATCCATCGTCAGAGCCTTGATACCACCGAAAATGATCGGATGATGCGTAACGATGAGGTTAGCGCCTGCTGATTTTGCAGCAGCAATGGCCTGACTCGTGAGATCCAAAGAGACCACAATGGCTGAAACTGCCTTTTCCCTGTCACCCGCGATGAGTCCAACATTATCATAACTTAATGCGTTCTCAGGCGGAAAAACTTCAGATAAGTATAATTCAATATCATTTACGTTCATTTTTCTTTCTCTCCTCTAATGCAGACATAACAACCGGATTACTTCTCTTACGAACCTCAAACAGTTCATTCAGATGATCAAAATAGGCTGAAACGTCCTTATCCCCTTCCTTGAATTTTTTAAGAAGAACCGGACCGTAGCACGCTTCTTCTGCCGTTAACGTGGTGCTTATTCCCTTAAATACCACACGCATGCAATTATAGAATATATCCCTGTCATAACAAACACATTCGTCCTCAAAAACAAATCCTGACTTAGCAAGATTATTTCTTACTATCTCATTGGATTTCTGGGGCTGAACAACGAATGTTACATTCTCCATCACATGGTAGCCGTTATCTTTAAGTGCATGCGTGATTATATCGATAATATTGAGGCCGCCCATTCCCGCGATCACTACAACATCACCATCTCTAAGAGGCACCCCCTTTAACCCGTCAGTAACATACACTTCGGAACAGTCTGCAAAACCTGCCTCGATCAGTGCGTCCTGAGATCTTTGTGCGGGCGCTTTGTGGATTTCGGTACATACTGCCGTATTGGCGATTCCTTCTTCAAGACTCCTTACCGCAAGATAGCCGTGATCAGAACCTACATCAATGATCCTGGTGTATTCTTTGCCCGTTGCCGCAGATTTAACCTGCTCGAAAACCATTTCAAGTCTTATTGGCAGTTCCTGCATCAGAGCTCTCCAATCCTGTTTCTTAATGTAAGTTTGTAATCGGATAACCGCCTTAATGCTTCATCTATCTTAGCCTTGCCCACTTCATCGCAATTTACCCTGGCGCTCATGAGCCGTTCTTCTTCGCGGTTAATAATGGTCGTTCTAACCTTCAGAAGAAGTGCAAGATACATGTCACGCTTGATCTCAACATTTCCGGTCTTATCAGCAGACTCAACCGCTCTGAGCATTACGTCTTCAGCAGGCATGCCATTGATCGTAAGTTTTGAGAAATAATCACTCATGCGTGCAAACAGAGTCTCGTTGTTACCATCAAATATGTTAAGGAATATCCTTACAAGTTCTCTTAATGTATCACCCGAGAAATCATCCGGTCTTACTATGTCCGTTGAATCACTGATTATCTTCCTGTCAGCAAGGGCACTTCCGAGGGAAAGTGCAAAAGCGAACAGATCAATCTCTTCTTTAGTGGCAGTATCAACTACCTTTTTATATTCTCTGACTTCAACAGACTGTTCTGAGGGAGCATTTTCTTCAGGTTCCAATTCAGCAACATTGTTCCTCTTGCTGATATCTTCGATCCTCTCGCGCTCTAATGCTCTAGAGTCATTCAACTGCTGTTTCTTATCTTCGATCTGGCTGTATTTCTGCATCTGGCTCATTACAGCCTGCTGGGTAGCTCCCAGGAAAGGTGCCGCAACACCTGCCATTCTGCTCATCTTGATCTCATCATTCATCCAGGAACCATATTCACAGACATCCCTCTGATATCTGCCACGGTCAAGGTCACCTGTCTCAGGATCCGTATTATCGTTTTTGGCGCGCTCCAAAAGATAATCTTCAACATAAAGCGCATTTTTCACGACTTCTTTGAACTTCTCTGCGCCGTTTACCTTAATGTATTCATCAGGATCCTTACCGTCAGGAACTTTGGCGATCCTGATACGGATATTGATACCTGTCAGTTTCTTTAAATAGTCCATCATCATCTTGATGGCTCTTAATGCAGCTTTCTGACCTGCAGCATCTGCGTCAAAGAAGAAAACCACTTCATCCGCGAATCTGGCACACAGCTTTAACTGGCTGTCTGTAAAAGACGTTCCCAGAGCAGCAACAGTATTCTTAAATCCTGCAGAATGCATGGCAATCGCGTCCATATAACCTTCCACAACGATCAGCTGCCTGGACTGTTCTTTCCTGGCAAAGTTCATTGCATATAAATGGTTCTGTTTGCTGTAAACAATTGAATCAGGAGAATTTACATACTTGGGTTTCTCATCACCTAAGGCTCTGCCGCCAAAAGCAATGATGGTACCGAATGTATCGAAGATCGGAAACATGAACCTTCCGCGGAACAGGTCATAAGGTTTTCCTGTCTTTGCCGATTTCTGGAAGATACCTGAATTAAGCATCTCCTCATCAGTGTAACCCTTGTCTTTGAGAATATTGTATAAGCCGCCCTTGATCGGAGAATAACCAAGACCAAAATTATCAAGTGTCTGTCTGGTAAGGCCTCTCTTTGCCGCATATTCCCTGGCAGGCTTACCGATATCCTCATCGTTGAAAGACTTGTAATAGTACTTCGCAGCTTCCTTAAGGATATCTTTCGCGCGGTTCTTTGCTTCCTTCTGGATATTCTCACCGGAATAACCTGTATCAGGTATATCAACACCATAAAGACCGGCTAAATGCCTGATAGCCTCAGGATAGCTCATATGCTCGATCTCCATTATGAATTTAATGGAGTTACCGCCCTTACCGCATCCGAAGCAATGGAAAATGTTCTTTGCCGGATTGATGGAAAATGATGCTGTCTTTTCCGAATGGAAAGGACAAAGGCCCCAGAGATTACCACCCTGACGCTTAAGCGCAACATAACGGCTCACAACGGATTCAATGTCCGCTCTGGTAAGCACCTCATCTATTACGTTGTCAGGTATTAATCCCATAAAGACCTCTGTATTTAATTAAAAGGCCCGGTTGAAATGCCGGGCCTGAATAAACAGCCAAAATGGAGGAATTACTCCTCGTCCTGAGCCTTCTTTTCTTTCTTCTCTTTCTTTTCCTTCTTAGGCTTCTCAGGTTCTTCAACCTTCTTGATGGAACCATCAGGATTAATGTTCTCTCGCTTAATTACGGACTGGATAGCAGACTTTGTGAATGTAACAAGAGTATTTGCTGCTGATGTTGAGATAGTGATCTGATCGTCCTTGATATTAGCAACGAATCCGACAAGACCGCCGATGGTAACAACTCTGTCACCAACCTGGAGCTTATCCATCTGCTCCTTGAGTTCCTTATCCTTCTTACGCTGAGGTCTGATAAGGATAAAGTAGAAGACCACAAACATAACAACAAGAAGCAAAAGGGATGCAAGAGATCCCATCATCTCGCCGTTCTGGCCCTCCAACATTCCAGCCAAGCCGGTGTCACCTTCAAAAATATACATTATTATATTTCCTCCAAATAATTATTCGCCTGTGTACTCAGCAATTATATCAGACATATTGAAATATCCATTCGCTTTTCCGGACATAAATTTTGCAGCCCTCAAAGCGCCCTTTGCAAAGACGTCTCTTGTCTGTGCTCTATGACTGATAGTAACGATCTCTTCATCGCTGATGAACATCGCATCATGGTCGCCTACGATGTTTCCGCCTCTGATCGATGAGATGCCGATCTCATTCTTGGACCTTGCCTTATTTACGCTGTGTCTCTCGAAAACATATTCAGCCTCATCAGGCATTTCCTGCTTGATAGCATCTGCGATCATCATAGCTGTACCTGAAGGAGCATCGAGCTTTCTGTTGTGATGAGCCTCAACGATCTCAATATCGAATTCAGGATAAAGGATCTTTGTAGCCTGCTTAGCCAGCTCGATCATGAGATTGATTCCGATGCTCATGTTGGCAGATCTGAATACTGCAATCTCGGAAGATGCCTTATCAAGGTTTGCCAGTGTCTCATCAGAGAGTGCTGTCGTGCAACATACGATGGGCTTCTTGCGTGCAAGAGCAAAATCAAGGATGGCAGGAACTGCCTTTGCATTGGAGAAATCGATGATTACATCAAAATCCTCATTGCATTCCTTAAGATCGGAATATACCGGGAATTTATAGTCAGGGTTAGATACGATATCGCCGCCTGCCACGATCTGATATTCGTCGCTGCCTGAACAGAGGTTTACGATAACCTTACCCATTCTGCCGCAGCAACCGTTAAGAAAAATCTTAGTCATATTATCTCCTGAATCCCTTAATTACTTTGCGAGGAAGTCCTTCATTGCTGACAGGTCGTACTTTGCAAGCACATCAACAACCTTATCGTGGTTAGCCTTACTCATCTCGCAGAGAGGAAGTCTGCAGGGACCTGCATTCCATCCGAGAATATTCATAGCTTCCTTAACAGGGATGGGATTAACTTCGCAGAACATTGCCTTAACAAGAGGAATAAATGCGATCTGAGCATTCTTAGCCTTCTCCGTATCGCCATCGATGTAAGCGTGGATCATCTCAGATGTTTCCTTAGGCATAATGTTTGCAATAACGGAGATAACACCCTTTGCGCCGAGTGAGATCATCGGAACTGCAAGTCCGTCCTCACCGGAATACAGAGCATATCTGTCACCGCAGAGGCTGTAGATCTCAGGAACCTGTCCGAAATTGCATTCCTTTACGCCAATGATATTCTCGCAGTCTGAGAGTCTTAAGAGAAGCTCAGGTGAGATATTAACGTTTGTTCTGGAAGGAACGTTATAAAGAATGAGAGGCAGATTCGGAACTGCATCAGCAACTTTCTTATAGTGGCGGTAAAGACCTTCCTGTGTGCACTTGTTGTAGTAAGGTGTTACAAGCAAAGCAGCATCTGCACCGAGAGCTTCAGCCTGCTTGGTAAGCTCAACGCAATAAGCAGTATCATTTGAACCTGTTCCTGCAATTACGGGAACACGGCCGGCAACAGTATCAACGGCGCACTTAATAGCTGCAAGATGCTCTTCATGATTCATGGTAGCAGCTTCACCGGTAGATCCGCAGATAATGATGGAATCGATCTTCTGAGCGATCTGGAATTCGATCATCTTCTTGAGTTCATCAAAAATGATTCCGCCATCTTCAAAAAACGGAGTAACAATAGCAACACCGGCACCTACAAATACAGGCTTGGACATATTAAGGCCTCCTAAAAAAAACTTGAAAAAATACGGTTTTTAACCCTAAATCCTCATTTCTGATAATGGATTTTATCACCTAATATAAATAGTAGTCAATTTATATTTGTGGGGTGCACATATGTACTTCCACAGCGTACAATTCGGGGCTTTAACCCTCCTGAGGGTCGTTATCAAACGACATCGGAAACTTAACGTGATCGAAATCCTCGATGAGTCTTTTGAACACCCCGTTTATCGCTGATTTGTTGGCTGCCTTAATGACAAACGACATCCTGTATTTCCCGCGAAGTTCGTATATGACACATGGTATCGGGCCAAACACCTCAAATTGGTATTTTTTGTCCTGAAAACCGAGAAAGTCCTTAAGATACTTTCCGACAATATTAGCTCTCTGAATCAGCAGATTCTCATCCGGCAACGACAGAACTATCTCGCCAACAGCCTTGAACGGCGGTAGCCTGAGCTTTTGCCTGTATTCTATCTCCTGCTCATAGAAAGCTCTGTAGTTCTGAGTGCATGCAAATCCGAACAGAGGCTGTTCAGGTCTCATGCTCTGGATAAATACGGTTCCCGGGTAATCTCCCCTGCCCGCTCTTCCTGCGGCCTGCGTTATGAGCTGGAATGCTCTCTCAGATGCCTTAAAAGATGATGAAGCAAGCATAAGATCAGCACCCAATACGCCTACAACAGTAACATCAGGGAAATCCAGTCCTTTGGCGATCATCTGCGTTCCTATGAGGATTGACGCTTCTTTGTTAGCAAACTTTTCTATTATCTCCTTGTGTGCACCTGGAGTCATCGTGGAATCCTGGTCCATTCTGAGAACCTTCTCATGAGGATATGCCGTATGAAGGAATTCTTCTAATTGCTGGGTACCGAATCCTGCTTTGGTAAAATGCTTACCGCCGCATACTCCGCACTGAGCTTCATAAGAAGGAATGGTATATCCGCAGTAATGACATACCAGACTCTGAGAGCCGTTCCGCCTGTTGTTGTGAAGCGTCATGGCAACAGAACAGTTCTTGCAGGTAACAGGTTCACCGCAGTCTTCACAGACCAGCGTTCTTGAGAAACCTCTGCGGTTAAGAAGCAAAATGACCTGCTTTTTCTCAGAGAAAGCAACGGACATGGCCTGTCTTAACGGTGCTGACAGCATGGTTCCGCTTCCGAGCTTGATCTGTTCCTTCATGTCAACAGGAACGATATTGGGAAGCTTTGCTTCTGATCTAGCTCTTGATTTAAGTTCAAGGAGTTTATATGCACCCATGTTGGCAGCATAGAAACTCTCAACAGACGGTGTAGCTGAACCCAATACGACACTGCATCCTGTTATAAGCGATCTCATTCTCGCAATATCCTTGGCAGAATATCTCGGATGAGATTCAGACTTATATGAACTGTCATGTTCTTCATCAAGAATGATAAGTCTTAAGTTGACCGCAGGCGCAAAAACACCGCTTCTAGGGCCGACTATAACCTTAGCTTTACCTGTTCTTATATTGTTCCACTGTTCATAGCGCTGCTTATCCGTAAGTCTGCTGTGAAGAACTGCAACATCGTCACCCAATCTGCCCTTTATCCAATTGATCGTCTGCGGAGTAAGAGAAATCTCAGGAACCATGTAGATTACGCTGCCACCTTCCGCAATTACCTTCTTGGCACAATTAAGATAGACTTCGGTCTTTCCGCTTCCGGTTATACCAAACAAAAGATAAGTGTTGGGTTTTCTCTCATCTATTCCGTTGAATATCTCAGATACCGCATTCTTCTGCTCATCACTGAGGTCATACTCCTCGGTAAACTTACCCTTGGGAGCATCTTCGATTGCAATTACAGAAGATTCGTTATCAGATGTTTCCTTCACAAGCCTTACAAGGCCCTTATCCTCAAGTGCCTTAACCTGTGCTGCGGAACATGACAATGATGACATCAGTTCTTTTCGGGAGCACTTACCGCGCTCTAACAGATACTCAAGAATATTGATGTGGGCAATGGATCTGAGAGTTTCGCTTCTTAAGACTTCTTCAGCAGTCTCTCTTGATGTCAGCTCAACAAAAACTTCAACCGGATTCTTGTGATTAACAACACATGAAGGCACCATTAACTCAACAACGTCACCTCTTGTGCAGTTGAATCTGTCACTTATCTTATCGATAAGTGCGAGCTGGTCTGCTTTTAACACAGGAGTATTGGATATCAGCGAACTGATATCCTTAACCTGTGATTCATCACCATCGAAAGAATCCTTAAGCTCAACAACAACCGCACATCTCTGCGAGTCACCTTTGCCGAACGGAATCGATACCAGTGAGCCGGGCACTACGGCGCCTTCCAAATCGGAAGGCACACGGTAAGTGAACATCCTGTCTATCTGTTTTGTAGCTCCTCGTAAGATAATGCTGCAAAACATAGTAATCAGAGCCCTCCGAGCATATCGAACAAGTCGATCTGCGCACTCTCCGGAAGGTCATCCAAGATGCCGCCGTATTCGGTAAGCTTCTCAACTACTGACTTACCTAAACCTGTCCTCTTCATGAACTCATCGCGGTTCTTGAACGGGCCGTCTTTTCTGGCGTTCTCGATATCCATACCGTTTGCTTCGGATACACCGGCAATCGCACAGAACGGAGGTCTGATCAGTTTATCTCCTGCCTTGGCAAACTTCTTGCCGAGCGAATCTTCAAGCGTGATCGGAGCAAATGTAATGCCTCTTGCATACATCTCCTCGATAAGCTCATAGAAATAGTACTTAAGCTTTGTATTAGGATCGCCCTTTGCATGCATCTCATCAGCAAGCTCTATTCTTCTCTTCTTTACTCTCTCAGGGCCGTTGCACATCTGCTCTGCATCGAACAGACCTTCACCTCTGTGTGTAAAGAATGAGCAGTAATACTCTTCAGGATAGTAGACCTTAAACCACGCAACTCTCAATGTTGAAATGGAGTAAGCGGCAGCATGCGCCTTAGGGAACATGTACTTGATCTTCTGACATGATTCGATGTACCAGTCCGGGACTCCGCACTTTTTCATCTCTTCAACATATTCAGGCCACTTTTCGACCTTACCGGCTGCTACCTTACCCTTACGTACACCCTCCATGATGTCGAAAGCATCCTTATTGGGAAGTCCCCAATAGATAAGACTCGTCATAATGGAGTCACGGCATCCAATAACGGAATTAAGGTCACAGGTTCCGCTTCTGATGAGATCCTGCGCGTTACCGTTCCATACGTCCGTACCGTGTGACAGACCCATGAGCTGTACGAGATCGTAAAATCTTGAAGGCTGTGTTTCCTTGATCATTCCGCGGGCCATGTTTGTACCGAGCTCGGAAAGACCCAATGTGGCGGATCCTGCATCGGTTGCTTCTATCGGGAAACCCAACGCATCCGTACTCTTAAGAAGGCTCATTACCTTCTCATCAGGGATCGGAATATCTGTAATGTTTACACCCGTGATATCACTTAACATTCGAAGTACCGTAGGATCGGCGTGACCTAAGATATCGAGCTTAAGGATAGTATCGTGCATGGCACGGAAGTCGAAGTGCGTTGTGATGATTCCGCAGTCAGTCTTATTAGCCGGGAACTGAATTGGAGTAAACTCGTAGATATCCATTTCCTTTGCAATAACGACGATACCGCCCGGGTGCTGAGATGTTGTTCTCTTAACACCGATGATATCTCTTGCCATGAATGCCAGGTGAGCCTGTGTAAATGCCTCACCCTTCTCTTCACAGATCTTACGGCATACACCATATGCGTTCTTATCCTGGTAAGCACCGATGGTACCTGCCTTGAATGTATGTGTACCTCCGAACAGCACGCCTACATACGCATGCGCTCTCGGCTGATATTCACCTGAGAAGTTAAGGTCGATATCAGGCTGCTTATCGCCATGGAATCCGAGGAACGTTTCGAAAGGTATATCCTGTCCGTCAGGTATCAGCGGTTCACCGCATTCAGGACAGTTCTTCGGAGGAAGATCGTATCCTGAACCGTACTTACCGCTGTTATCGAACTCTGCATAGTTACACTTCTTGCATCTGTAATGCGGCGGCAGCGGATTAACTTCTGAGATACCGCTCATGGTTGCAGCGAACGAAGATCCTACTGAACCTCTCGAACCTACTACGTAACCGTCGTTATTAGACTTCTTAACGAGTCTGTACGCGATGTAGTACATGATCGCATAACCGTTACCGATGATGGACTTAAGCTCTCTGTCGAGTCTCTCCTTAACCACCGGATTAAGAACACCCTTATGACGGTACATGCGGTTAGCCTTGGTATAAGCGATGTCTCTTACATCGGCTGCAGCTCTTGCGATCTGCGGCGGATAAGATCCGTCAGGAAACGGCTTGATTCCGAAATCGACCATGTCAGCGATCATGTTTGTGTTATCGACAACAACTTCCATCGCCTTTTCTTCACCAAGATACTTAAACTCTTCGAGCATCTCGTCAGTTGTTCTGAAATACAGGTCGCTCTGCATCTCTGCATCGTCAAAGCCCATGCTCATCAGCATGTACTTTCTGTAACGTCCGTCTTCCTTGTTAAGGAAGTGAGAGTCGGTCGTAGCACATACAGGCATATTGTGATCGTCTGCAGTCTCTACGAGCAGTTCGTTGATTATCCTGATGTCATCTTCATTAAGAGGAACTGAACCGGCAGGATCCTGTCTTGTTAAGAACATGTTATTGCAAAGAGGCTGGATCTCAACATAGTCGTAAAGACTTAATATCTTTGCGAAATCAGCAGAGTCTTTGAGAAAGGCTCTGGTTGCCTGTCTGTCCTTATTAAGATCTTTGTAGCTCTTTAAAACATAACGGAAGATCTCGCCCTGCTCACACGCACCTCCTACAATTATGCCAGACTTAAAATACTTCAGAAGACTCTTAGGAGTTCTAGGTCTTCTTGAGAAGTAATGTATCTGTGATTCGGATACGATATGGTACAGGTTATAAAGACCCATGTTGGAACGGACAAGATAGATAATATGGTATGTTGGAGCTTCTGATACTCCACCATTCTTCTTAGTAGACTTGATCTTCTCAGGTGTATAGTGACCGGATGCGTAATTGATATTCAATGCATCAACAGTACCGGCATCCGTAAGACATGCAGCGAGCAAAGATGCTGACTTATAGCATGCGGTAAACATCTCATCGAATTCACCGCCGTCAGCAGCGTAATTAAACATTGCGCCCTTTGCACTCAATGCTTCATCAACTGTCTTATATTCACCCTTATAGAATGTCTCAAGAATATCTTCATCCGAAGTAGCAGGCATAAGGAACTTATGTCTGTAATATACGTGATCTTCAATGTTGATTCCGTAACCTGCGCGGCGGAGAAATGCAAGCGTTGTGAATATATCGGGACCCGTTACATAGGAATCTCCGATGAATTCCAAAAGCTCGCCCATTGCAAAATATGAATCACAGGGCTCGCCTGAACCGGGATAGATAATATCCTCAAATTCGGCGTGAAAATCTGCAACATGCTCAAATACCAGTTCAGAAGGAATAACCTCATCACTGCCGTCAGCATACTCACCGTTTATATCAAGGTCGACATTAACGGAAGTTCCCAAAAGAGCATGCGGCTCCATCGGCTTAGCATTGATATTCTCATCTCTTAATTCTTCAGGTATCTCTTCAGGATCCCACAAAGACTTATCGATATCGTGGGATGCGAATTCCATTGCATCCTGATCGGATTCACCCTCTTCTTCAGGCTTAACGGCCTTATAGCCCTTAAGTCTGTATTTGGATGCGCAAACGGATGTAAATGTATCACGCAGGGCATCGTCACCATTGCGCTTAATGACAATGGAAACAAATGAACCGACAGCCTTCGGTTTGAAGATAAAGTTCAGTGATGCATCATCTTCAACATCAGAAGGTTTGACCTTATCATTCTTTACATCGTAAGGAAGGTTATAGAAAACAGTAGGGCCGTCATCAACAAGATATCCTTCGCATCCGAGGATACACTTGATTGGAGGCTCATCGGTACCTTTACGCTTTTTGTTTATGCCCTTTGCAGCTTCAAACACATGAGGGAATGCCTGAACAACGCCGTGATCTGTTACGGCACATGCCGTATGACCGAATTGTGCTGCAAGCTTGATGAGATCAGCAGGCTCTGTCGTAGCATCACTCTCACTCATCTTGGTGTGGACGTGAAGTTCTACTCTCTTACGCTCAGCAGTATCCTTTCGCTTTGCGGGACGTTCTGCCTTATAGAATCCTGATACCTTAAGGCACTTATCACCGGTAAAGGAATCGTTCTCGACATTACCCTGAATGCCAACATATCCGCCCTTGCCGAATTCCTTCTGGAATCCGTCAGCCTCTTCAGGCTTAAGGAATGCAATGCAGGAGATACCGTCCGTGTCATCAAGACACATGAATTTAACGATGACGCTTCTGCCTGTCTTGGCAAGCTTGAATGAGTCATCATTAAATGAAACGTCACCTGCGATATTTACATCAAAGCAGCCTACGGTAAGGCTCTCGATCTTCATGAAAGTAGCCTGCTTCTTTACGCGTCCGTAGAGCTGGTTCTCGGCATTGGCAGAAGCCTTGTAGTCGAACTTCTTCTCTTCCTGCTTGGCTTCCTTTCTTGCCTGCTGAGCCTTAAAAGCCCAGGAATTCTTACCTGCTGCTTCCGCTTCGGCAGCAAGTTCGCTCTCTGACTTTTTCTTCTTGCCGTTTTTCTTTTTGCCGTCTGATTCCGGAGGAGCTTCTTCGAAGTCCTCGAATTTTAGATCCTTCAATGCATTTCTGATATCGTCTTCTGTTACAATATCGCTTCCTGCAATGTCAGGATCAACGATAACAACCTCAAAGGTTCCGTGCATCTCATAACCAAAGCAGATGTTATACGCATCGCGTACAACATTCACGATATTCTCCTTATCGGCATCGCTCATCATCATGGCGAGACCGGAAGGAATGTTGATGCATGTGACATATGAGAACGGAACACCTGAATCATAATCGACATCAGAACTCAGGCTGATGAAATCAACCATGTCACTGACACCGCCAACACTGTCTCTTGCAATATAGTGCTTGATCAGATCATTAAGCGCATCACAAACCTCAAGGAAATTAACATCATCAATACCGGTAAACAAAAAGTTCACCCTGGTACCGAAATGATTCTCCAGTTCTTCAACAAATGAAACAAGCGAATTCCTGCCGGGCAACGAATCAACACCATCTACAATGATGCAGATCGAAGCCTTGGCCTTATAAATGTCTAACTTAAGAACATAAAGTTCATTTAAATCTTTATAACTGTCACTGTCGACATTAAACAGTTCAAGTAGTCTTACTCTTTTCTTCTCCAAGTCTGATCACTTCCCTTACAAACTCATCTACCGCACCGGATGCCGGTATCTTTCTGATCGGCGTACCCTTTTCAAACAAAACAAATTCGTCCTTTCCGCCGGCCATTCCGATATCACATTCCCTTGCTTCGCCCGGGCCGTTAACGACACAACCCATAACTGCTACCTTGAGGTTATAAGGGAGCTTAGAGACCTTCTCTTCTATCTGTCCTGCAAGCTCGATGAGAGGGACCTGGGTCCTTCCGCACGTAGGACATGAAATAAAGGTAATTCCACCATCTCTTAAATCCAATGCCTTGAGTATCTGCTTGGCAGTGATCACTTCATCAACAGGATTGCCCGTAAGGGAAACTCTTATCGTATCACCGATACCTTCTGCAAGAAGTGCGCCGATACCTACAGCTGATTTGATCGCGCCTTCCCTGACTGTACCGGCCTCAGTGACTCCTACATGAAGCGGATAGTCACATGATTTGGATAAGATCCTGTAAGTATCAATGGTTAGTCTGGGAGAAGAAGACTTTATCGATATGACGATATCGTCAAAATTCTGATCTTCCAGAAGCTTTACTGCACCAAGTGCACTCTCTGTCATGGCATCAGCATTAACTTCACCGTACTTTGCAAGTATCTCACGAGATATAGAACCGGAATTGACACCGACACGGATCGGTATCTTACGCTCCTTGCATTTGTCCGCAACGAGCTTAACATTCTCGGGTCCTCCGATATTGCCGGGATTGATCCTGATCTTAGCCGCACCGTTATCAGCTGCAGCCAGGGCAAGTCTGTAATCGAAGTGTATGTCTGCAACTACGGGGATCGGAGACTTTGATGTGATCTCCTTGAGGCTCTCAGCTGCTTCCATGTCAGGGATAGCGACACGCGTGATGTCACAACCTGCGTCTGCAAGCTCCTGAATCTGAGCAAGAGTAGCCTTAGCATCTCTCGTATCAGTATTATTCATCGACTGGATCTTAACTGAAGATCCGCCGCCGACTTCGACATTACCGATCAAGACTCTCTTAGTCATAAATACACTCCTTAAATCAGCCGTAACCGAAGATTATCGTCAGAATATCAGACACAAATGCAATAATCAGCAAAAGAATTATCATGATAAAACCGACAACAGTAAGTCTGGCTTCTGCCTTCTCAGACAGCTTGCGTCCAATGACCATCTCCACGACGATAAGCAAAATCTGCACGCCGTCGAGACCCGGTATCGGAAGCATATTGGAAAATGCAAGAGCAATGGAGATGATACCGCTCAACATAATGAGCAGATATATCTTATCGCCGATTGAATCCTCCTCATCCTCTACTACATCGTTGACCATGGATGTAATACCTATAGGACCCGATACCAAATTATAAGCTTTTACTTTTCCTGCAATAGCATCTCTTATGCCTCTAATCGAGAAATTCAGCATTGAAGCCGGCATTTTGGCCGCATAAGCCAACGCCTTGAAAAAATTGGCCGGTGAATCTACAAAATAGAGCATTGTATGAATGCCGCGCGAATTAACATAGTCGGCATAAAGGGGAATAATGGCCTCGGTATGCTCTACTCCGTCTCTGTAATATGTAACGTCAATGGTTTCATCCGTAAGGCTGAACAGGTAATCTTCAAAGTCTTCATCGGTTACGGATTTACCGTTTAAGGCAGTTACATAATCTCCGGCCTTGAGAACAGGATTTCCGTTGTTCTGCTCTTCATCAACCGAATAAACCTTCCAGCCATTATATTCGTTATCTGCAGCCATTGTTTCTACGGTAATTTGGAGCATTGCTCGTTTTTTGATAATCGGCTTAAGCGTAATGTCATAGAGCTTGCCTGTCTCTTTTGATTTAAGAGTAAGAGTAAGATCTGTAGTAGGATCGATAGAATCGAGTTCATAGTTCAGATCGTAGGCCATGTAAACTCTTGCACCGTTAACCTTTACGATGGTATCACCTTCGGTAAACTCAGAAGCGACAGCTTCAGTCTGTGTCATCTGAACCGCAGGACCGATATCGGCACTTACAAAACCCGTAACACAGTACATTCCAAAAAAGATAAGAATACCCAATATGAGATTTACAAGAGGTCCTGCCACGGAAACAAGCAGTCTCTTAAATCTCGGCTGGTTAACAAGAAGTGACGGATCATCACCTACGACATTATTACCCTGTTCATCTACTTCGGAAAACCTTACATAAGCACCGATGGGGATAAGCCTTATAGCAAAATCAACATCATTGTGCTTCCATTTTATGAGCTTCGGGCCGACAAATATGGACACTTCAAAGACTTTGATCTTAAGAAGGCGCGCCACAAAGAAATGTGCAAGTTCATGCACGGTAGCAATCACGCCGAGAACAACTATTACTACTAGGATACTTACAATTATATTCATGAATTGATCTTTCCGTTAATTAATTCTTCAGCATAGATTCTTGCATCCTTATCGGTCTGCTTTACGGATTCGATCGTAAGTTCCATATTACCGATAACGGAATCCATGCTGTTAACTGTCTCGAAAACAGTTCTCTCTATGTCAAGGAACTTTATCCTGCCTGCAAGATAAGCATTTACCGCAGACTCATTTGCGGCATTCATTACCGTCGGATAAAGTCCTCCCTTATCACCAGTCTCATATGCAAGCTTGACGAGTCTGAACACTTCCGTATCACAAGGCTCGAAAGTAAGATTGGAACAGGCAGCTTCGAAAGGATCAAACTCCTTGACGATGGAAGGTCCTCTGTCCGGATAATATAGTGCAACCTCAATGGGAAGTACCATGGAAGGCTTTCCCATCTGGGCAAGAACAGAACCATCCTTGAGTCTGATCATGGAATGGATGATGCTCTGCGGATGAACAACAACATCAATCTTACTGCATGAGATGCCGTACAGATGATGCGCCTCTATTATTTCCAGACCCTTATTCATCATGGTTGCCGAATCGATCGTGATCTTTCCGCCCATGTTCCATGTCGGATGATGAAGTGCATTTTCAAGCGTAACGTTTTCGAGCTGTTCACGAGTCATACCTCTGAACGGACCGCCTGACGCAGTGATCAGTATCCTGTCCAGATCTTCACGCTTCTCACCCTTAAGGCATTGCCAGATGGCGGAATGTTCGCTGTCGATGGGTAGCATCTTAACGCCCTTTTCCCTGATCAGCGGCATTATGATGTCACCGCCCGCAACGAGAGTCTCTTTATTTGCAAGAGCAATGTCTTTGCCGCTTAAAATGCCGTGATAGACAGGCTCAAGACCTGCAAAACCTACAACTGCACCGACAACGGTATCAATGGAATCAAGGGTTGCCGCAGTAATGTTGCCTTCGCTGCCTGTAAGAACTTCCGTATTGATGCCTGAAGCCTTAAGTCTGGCAGAAAGCTCTATCGCCTTCTGTTCATTGACAACGGAACAGACTCCCGGCCTGAACTCTAAGATCTGATCATAAAGAGTATCTATGTCGCTGCCGCAAGTAAGAGCTTCAACAGTGAAGTCTGAAGGAGCTTTACGGGCAACTTCAAGGGTTTGTTTACCGATAGAACCCGTAGAACCCAAGACAGATAATTTGCGCATTTTCAATCTCCTACCAATTATTCCAAAAGACGATATCAGAACAGATTATAAGTTATGATCGCAAGAAGCAGCGAAGTGGGCAGCGTGAAAAACACACTGTCAAATCTGTCGAGCATTCCGCCATGTCCGGGGAAAAGATTACTGAAATCCTTTATGCCGGTCCTTCTCTTAATGACGGAAGCAAACCAGTCTCCAAGCTGAGACATTATGGAAATGAGAATTCCCAACAGACAAACGATTACGCCGTAAGGAAGTAAATCCATCTTAATATCATCGACTCTGTAGATAACCAGACAACAATAGACCGTAACGCAGATAGAGCAGAATACCGTACCGCCGATACAGCCTTCCCAGGTCTTTTTGGGGGAAATATGGGGAACGATCTTATGCTTACCTAACGTGACACCCGTAAAATAAGCAAAAGTATCGGTTGCCCATGGAGCAAAAAGACCGATAACCATATAGAACCATCCTTTGGGGATGAATAATATCGCACAAACTAAGCAAAACAAAGGGAATGAGATGTAAAAGATCATTCCACCGGTAAATATACCGTTTAAAAATGCTTTATCATCATCAGGCCTTACAAGAGGAAGTGCAATACCGCATGATATGCAGTACATACACACGATAATGAGATAAAGCGCCATTGTATTCTCGACCTTAAGATTGAATAAAAGGCCGCAGCAGATGATAAGCGTGGTCAGAACCATTCCGACGATCATAAGCAGTCTGGAAGGTTTGTATTCAGCATGTCTTAAAGCCTTATAAAGCTCAATACTTGAGAATATCCCGATCGCACCGGCCATGATGACAGCCGTTATCGGAAAGAAATATGCCGGCACAAAAAGTGACAGCACCAAAACAGTAAATATAAAACCTGTAATTATTCTCTGTCTCAATTTATGTATTACTGTCTTTCTTGGACAAACCACCGAAACGTCTGTCTCTTAATGCATAATCCCTGAATGCCTGAGTGAGTTCATCATAACCGAAGTCAGGCCAGAGTATGTCGGAGATCCAGAACTCAGAATAAGCACATTCCCACAAAAGGAAGTTGGAGATCCTCTGCTCACCGCTGGGTCTGATTATGAGATCCGGATCAGGAACATCAGGAAGATAAAGATTATCGGAGATCATCTGCTCCGTGATTTCAGAAGGATCCAAAGTGCCGGCCTTGACCTGCTCTGCTATCTTCTGACAGCTGTTCACGATCTCTCTCCTGCCGCCATAGTTAAATGCAATGATCAGCTGCATCTTCTTGCGGTCCTTGGATCTCTCTTCCTCGATCTTGATTACTTCTTTTACTTTCTCAGGCAGAGCCGGAATATCACCCGTAAATCTCATTCGGATGTCCTCTTCCTTGAGTTCGGGATCATAGCGGTCAACAAACTCAACGAAAAGCTTCATCAGCTGCTCGACTTCTGCTTCAGGTCTTGCCCAGTTCTCCGTCGAGAAAGCATAAACGGTCAGATACTTAACGCCATATCTGCCGCAGTTACGGCAGAGCTCCTTGAGGTTCTCTGCACCTGCCCTGTGTCCGGCACTTCTCGGGAGGTGTCTTTGTGTAGCCCACCTGCCGTTGCCGTCCATTATTACACCCAAAGATACGGGAACCTTAAGGTCTCCCGTATCATATGAGTGTTCCTGTTTTTTACCGAATAATGCCATCTGCGGATCAGATTTCCATCAGTTCCTTGTCTTTCTTCTCGCAGACGCTGTCTACTTCAGCAGTAAACTTATCTGTGATCTTCTGAACCTTCTCTTCGAATTCCTTGAGAAGATCATCAGTCAGTTCCTTCTTCTTGTTTGCTGCACGCATCTTATCGATGGAATCACGGCGGTTGTTACGGATAACGACCTTTGTCTCATCACCATATACCTTAACCTGCTTAACGAGATCCTTACGTCTCTCCTCTGTAAGCATGGGGAAAACGAGTCTGATCATCTTACCGTCATTGGTAGGATTGATTCCGAGATCAGAAGCCTGAATGGCATGCTCGATCTCTTTGAGCATCTTGGGATCCCAAGGTGTAAGAGTGATCATTCTTGCCTCAGGAACCTGAATATTTGCTACAGCATTAAGAGGAGACTGAGCACCATAATAATCAACAGTGATCTTGTCCAAAACATGCGGATTAGCACGTCCGGCACGGATTGTGTTAAGGTTCTCCTGAAGGTTATCGATGCACTTTTGCATTTTTGCTTCGATATCATCGTAATCTTTCTTTGTGATCTCGATCATAGCCATAATTGTTAGCCTCCCTTTATTTGCTTTATTTTATTCAACGATTGTTCCGAGCTCTTCGCCCTTTGCGATCCTAACGATATTTTCAGGATCTTTCATGGAGAATACCAGGATCTTTGTGTGATTGTCGCGGCAAAGTGCTGCAGCTGTTGCGTCCATAACCTTGAGGTTGAGTCTCAGCACTTCGTCGTGAGTAACTGTCTCATACTTCTTGGCATCGGGATATACATTAGGATCCTTGTCATAAACGCCATCTACCATGGTAGCCTTGAGGAATACGTCTGCACCGATCTCCGTTGCTCTCAATGCGGCGCCTGTATCCGTTGAGAAATAAGGGTTACCTGTACCGCATGCGAAAATAACGATTCTGCCCTTCTCAAGGTGTCTTACTGCTCTTTTTCTAATATAAGGCTCAGCCATCTGTCTTACTTCAACGGCTGACAAAACTCTTGTTACTGCGCCCTGCTGCTCCAATGCATCTGACAGAGCCAGGGAATTCATGAGAGTTGCAAGCATGCCCATGTGGTCTGCCGTTACTCTATCCATCTGCTCTGAAGATCTTCCGCGCCAGAAGTTACCGCCGCCAACGACAATTGCGACCTGAACGCCAAGATCAGCTACTGCCTTGATATTAGCGGAGATTTCCTTTAAGATCCCGTCATTTATGCCTACCTTGGCATCTCCTGCCAGTGCTTCTCCAGAAATCTTAAGGAGAACGCGCTTATACTTTGTCTCACTCATTAATTAGAACCTCCGCTTCAATTACTTCTTTAGATTTTATCAATAATCTCCAATAAGGTGAAGTAAAAAATATAAATAAAGAAAACCCCGCATGAATCATGCGGGGTTATGGACTGAATTAAAGATTAACAGTCAGGTTTAAACTCTGAATATCAGAGACCAGCCTGCTTTCTAACTTCCTCAGCGAAATCATCAACCTTCTTCTCGATACCTTCACCAAGTCCGAAACGTGTGAAACGAACAACGGAAACGTTAGCGCCGATAGCCTTGATTGACTGATCGATGTACTGGGAAATTGTAAGATCGTCATCTCTGAAGAATTCCTGATCAACGAGGCAGTTGAGCTTGTAGAAGTTCTTGATCTGACCGGGAACGATTCTCTCCATAACGATCTTCTCAGGCTTACCTTCCTCAAGAGCCTTATTCTTGATGATGTCAACTTCCTTATCGAGCTCAGCCTGGGGAACTTCATCCTCAGAAACCCAGTTAGGTCTCATGGAAGCAACCTGCATGCCGATGTTCTTAGCAAAATCAGCAAACTCAGGCTTTGTGATAACAGAATCATCATCTGTAGTAACTTCAACGAATACGCCGACCTTACCACCCATGTGGATGTAAGCAGCAACAGCACCGTTGCCCTCTACCTCATAGATAACGAATCTTCTGATTGATGTGTTCTCACCGATATCAGCGATAGCTTCCTTCTGGAAGATCTCAACTGTCTTGGACTCGTCATTGTAGAGAGGCTGAGCCATGAGCTCTGCGATGTCAGCAGGCTTCTTTGCAAGGATGTGTGTAGCAACTGCATCTGTGAAAGCCTTGAACTTATCTGTGTTAGCAGCAAAGTCTGTCTCGATGTTGATCTCAACCAAAACGCCTGACTTCTTGTCATCAGCAATCTTAGCTACAACTGCACCCTCTGCAGCGATTCTGGCAGACTTCTTCTCAGCCTTAGCCATACCCTTCTCACGAAGCCAAGCCTTAGCCTTCTCGATATCACCGTCGCACTCAGTAAGTGCCTTCTTACAATCCATGATGCCGCAATCTGTAAGCTCACGGAGTTCTTTTACTTGCTGTGCTGTAATTGCCATATATATTCTCCTTTGCGTTTTTAGTTAAGTTTAAGAATTAAGACTCAGAAGCGATCTCTTCGATAGACTTATCTTCAGCAGCCTCAGAAGCCTGCTCTTCAGCAACCTCTGCTGTAGCAGCCTGAGCCTCAGCTGAATCAAGATCCATACCCTCAGATGTAGCATCCTCGCCCTGGTGAGCTTCGATAACAGCATCAGCCATCTTAGCTGTGATGAGCTTAACTGCACGGATAGCGTCATCGTTACCGGGGATTACATAATCAACTTCATCAGGATCGCAGTTTGTATCAACGATAGCGATGATCGGGATACCAAGTCTCTTAGCTTCTGCAACTGCATTGTGCTCCTTCTTTGTATCAACGATGAAAAGAGCTGCAGGAAGCTTAACCATGCCAACGATACCGCCGAGGTTCTGCTCGAGCTTTGTCATTTCGAGCTTAAGCTTAGCAACTTCCTTCTTTGTACGAAGTTCGAAAGATCCGTCAGCTTCCATTCTGCGGAGTTCTTCGAGTCTTGCTACTCTCTTTTTGATTGTTACGAAGTTTGTGAGTGTACCACCAAGCCAACGATAGTTAACATAGAACTGTCCGCAACGCTGAGCTTCTTCCTTGATGGAATCCTGAGCCTGCTTCTTTGTACCTACGAAAAGGATATCACCCTTCTCAGCGAGCTCGCGCATAGCGTCATAGGCCTCGTCGACCTTCTTGACTGTCTTCTGCAAATCGATGATGTGGATTGAGTTACGCTCCGTGAAGATGTACTCGGACATCTTAGGGTTCCAACGACGTGTCTGATGACCGAAGTGTACGCCTGCTTCAAGAAGCTGCTTCATTAAAATAACTGGCATAAAATAATCCTCCTGTTCTTTCTTCCGCATACATCAAGGTAATATTCAGCTCAATAATTGGCCACAGTCGGAATGCATGCGTGATTTTTATGCTCGAGTATTCTAACAAAAAGGCAAAAAAACCGCAAGTGGAAATGCATTTCCCTTTTTTCACTCAGGTTTCATTTAATGATAACTTGATTAAAAAATATTGTTTTGTATCCTTCAAAAGGCATATTTTCATAAGGGAGATTAAAGGATTGAAGGCTAAAGATCAATACGCAGGCAAGTTCGTCATTACTGACGACTCAGTCACAAATAACGTCAGAAATAAAGCTTCCAAAGCAAAAAGGAGCAAAAACTCCAGTTCCGGAAACGGTAATAAACCAGTCAAAGCCAAAAAGACCGCCGGCCGGATACTTGCTGTCCTTGCGCTGATTCTCGTGATACTGGGAATCATAGGAATAATCATGTCATGGAAGGCGGTTTACGATGCAAAACAGCTTAAGACCTCAGTTAAACAGACGGTCATATGCCTTAAAAACGGTGATGCTGATTCTGCCGACGCAAGCATTGCAAAAGCCGAAGCTTCAATTTCGGCATTAAGATCTGATCTTGATGAGAAAAAATGGAAAGCAGCCGAAGCAATTCCTTTTCTCGGTCCGTTAATAGCAGACGACCTGGATACCGCAAGGAAAACAGTTGATATTGCAGACAGGGCAACTGAAAACATATTAAAACCTGCCTCCTTCTATATCCGTGAAACGGGCATGATCAGCCTTGACTCATTTAGTCTTAAAGAAATGGGACCTGACATGGCTGTCCAGCTCCACGGTATCTGCGACATCATTGATACAGTCGGACCTGATGCGGAAATCGTAGTACGCGAGATCAACGAACTGCCTAAATTCAACTTCTTCATCATTGAAAATGAAGTATCTGAATACAGGGATATCATAGACAAAGCAGGATTTCTCGTGCCGTTACTTGAGAGTGCTTCGACAAATGTAATCCGCCCGGCGGCTGACACGATGAATAATTATCCTTTCGCGGATCTCAAGACCGAAGACGGCATGGATGCAAATGTCATTGTCGCTTATCTTGACCTTGAGGATAAGATAGAACCCCATATCATGGACATTTGCGATCAGATATTGAGCAGTTCCCTTATAAACGATGAACCTGAAAAATATCATGAACTCAGCACCAAACTGATCGACGTCATGAAAACCATGTATGAGATCAATACATATAAACCTCTCATCAGGTTCATTGTCGGCAACGGCGAAGACCGCACCTTTATCGTTATAGCGCAGAATTGTGCAGAGATGCGTGCCTGCGGAGGTTTCCCGGGAAGTGTCGGTGCCGCTACGGTCAGGGACGGCGAATTCAAATTTGGGGATTTCCAGTCAATTTATAACGTCATGCCGTTTTACCAGGCCTCTTCGATCACGATAACAGAGGAAGAAAACACCATCTTCCTCGAAGACTGGTATGGTGAATTACCCATAAGAGCAACCTGCAATCCCCATTTCCCGAGATGCGCAGAAGTTTTCTCGGCAGCTTACGAACAGTACAACAAAACGGAAGTTGACGGCGTAATTTCACTTACTCCGCACATAATCCAGCGTTTGTTGAGAATAACCGGTCCCGTTACGCTTTCGAACGGATATACCATCGACTCTGAAAATGCCGTGGGATATCTGCAGAGACAGATCTACATCGATTATTTCACAACCAACAAAACTGCAAATTCCAATGACATAACCGATTCTCTTTTCGCTGAAACAGCAGAAACCGTTTATAAGAAACTTTTCGAAAACTTAAACAAGGAATCATTGTCAGAACTCTTATCCATATTAACCGAGAGTGGAAAAGACAGGGTGTTCATGATGTGGATGAAAGATCCCGAATCAGAAGAGGTCCTCATGGATCTCGGTCTGTCAGGAGCTCTTAATTCAGATCCTACAAGCCCGCAGTTAGCGGTTTTCTATAGTGTTAATGATGCAAACAAACTCGGACCATATTTCGATTATTCAGTAACAATGGGAGAAGGCATCAAAAATGAAGACGGAACAGTCTCTTATCCCGTCACCGTTGTCATATCCAATAACATCGATGAATTAACAATGGCGATTGGGAAAGGAAACGCATATATTCTTGCGGCAGATTACGGAGCATCCATGAATTCCCTGATATACTTCTTTGCACCCGCCGGAGGAACCGTAAGCAATTTTTCAAACGATGCAAATCTCCGTGTGACCATCGAAGAATACAACGGCCTGCAGCTTGGATACTGCAAAGACTTCCTGTTAGATCCGGGTGAGACCATAATATTTTCATATACCGTAACCACGGCAGAGGGCGTCACGATAAAGCCGGAGATCATGACACAGCCGCTGATATACGAATACTGCGTCTGACGTAAACCGAATGATCATCAAGAAAAAAGGAAAGCCTCAGGCTTTCCTTTTATAAAGTCTTACCGTAAACTCAACACCCTTCTCGCTCATTACCGGAGGTTCTTCCTCCTCGAGTTCCCATTCAGGATCTTCATCGAGCTTCGGGAACCAGCAGTCAGCCTCAAATTCGGCACATATGCTCGTTATAATTGCCTTATCGCAAAGTCCGATAAGTGAGTTGTACAATGAAGCGCCGCCAATAAGGTAAACCTCATCTGATGTGAGAGCGAGGAAATCCTCAAGCTCATCAACGGAATGAAGTACCATTGCACCTTCCTTCTCGTAATCAAAGCTCCTGGACATGATAACGTTTACTCTGTTAGGCAGAAGTCTCTGACCGGGGAACGTCTCAAGTGTCTTTCTTCCGAAAACAACAGTATGTCCTGCCGTATATTTTCTGAATACGCCTTTCTGATCTTCAGGTAATGAGATCAGGAGATGTCCCTGGTTTCCGATTGCCCAATTCTTGTCTACTGCTGCAATTGCGATCATGTGTTATTACCCCTCAAACAATTCTGCAAAATATCCTGATGGTGAGATAGGTTCACCCGCTTCTATCAAGTGTGTCGCATCACCGAAAACCTGTACCCTGAAGCTTGCTTCACCCGGAATTCTCTCTTCAGAACCAAGTACCGTAATCGATGTCGGCTGCATCATCATTCCCTGCCAGAGTACGGGTGCCGCTACTCCTATGAGATGGCTTACGATGAGAGCAGTGACACCGAAATGACAGAAGAATACGATATTGTCATCGTTGTGTTCTATTACGTCATAGAACTTCCTGTCGTTTCTCCTGTAACCATGCTTCTCAAGAAGTGAATCAAATCCTGCATATACTTCCCGGGCATGCTTGTCGAGCTCACCTGACTTCATAATCTTCGTCTGATCCCACTTGTCTTTATCGTGGAGATCGTCCCAGTTATTGAAGTCTCTTGGAAAAAAATCCCAGGCAATGGTCCACTCGCCTTCCTGTTCGTCCCAAACCCTGTAATAGAACTCTTTGAGCCAGTCACAGGTTATTGCTTCTTTCCCGGTCGCCTTAAGCGATAAGGAACATGTGTCCTGGGCTCTGCCAAATGGTGAACAGTAGATCTGTTTTATATCCCATTTGGCTACGCGCTTTGCAAGGATCTCTGCCTCACGCCAGCCCTTTTCCGTAAGTGAATCCTTCTCGTAATCAGGATCACCGTGTCTGATAAATATTAGTTTCATTAATTACCTGCCGTGATCAGACTGCTACCGGAATGCCCTTGATCTTAGGACCTGCCTCATAGCCTTCAAGTCTGATGTTATCTGTTGTGAACTGATAGAAATCAGTGATTCCCTCATCAAGGACGAGCTTCGGAGCCGCAAACTTAGGTCTCTCGATAAGCTCCTTAACGATATCGACGTGTCTGTCGTAAATGTGAGCGTCAGCAATAACGTGAACGAACTCGCCTACTTCCAAACCTGAGCATCTTGCAAACAGATGAACGAGAACAGCATACTGGCAGACATTCCATGCATTTGCAACGAGCATGTCGTTACTTCTCTGGTTAAGGATCGCATTGAGCTTATTGCCTGTAACGTTGAAAGTCATGGAATAAGCGCAGGGATACAGATGCATCTCGCTAAGATCCTGATGAACATAGATATTGGTCATGATTCTTCTGGATGAAGGATTATTCTTAAGATCGTAGAGGACGCGGTCAACCTGGTCGAACTCGCCTTCCTTATACTTATGCTTAACGCCGAGCTGATATCCGTATGCCTTACCGATAGAACCGGTCTCATCAGCCCACGCATCCCAAATGTGGGAATTAAGATCATTTACATTGTTGGATTTCTTCTGCCAGATCCACAAAAGTTCATCAACTGCTGCCTTGAAATTGATCCAGCGCTGTGTGAACATCGGGAACTCTTCAGCAAGGTTATAACGGTTAACGATTGCAAAAGCCTTATATGTATAGGCCGGCGCACCGTCATCTGCCCAATGGGGTCTTACCTTGTCATTAATGGTCGAATAGCCTGAATTAAGGATCGTTCTAATGTTCTCGTCGAAAATATCATCTGCTCGGCTCATAGGAATCCACCGCCTTTAAATTGATAAAGAAATTATATCATTAAGGCACGAAAACTTTGCGGACAAAAAAATGACCTTCGCACAAAGTACGAAGGTCATTTTTGGTAATGGTCGGAGTGACGGGACTTGAACCCACGACCTCTTGCTCCCTAAGCAAGCACTCTAGCCACCTGAGCTACACCCCGATGATCACGCTAAGTTAAAGAAAAAATTGGTCGGAGTGGCGGGACTTGAACCCACGGCCTCCTGCTCCCGAAGCAGGCACTCTACCACCTGAGCCACACCCCGATGAGGTTTCCTCTAACAAGCCTATAAATCTTATAACAACGGATAAAAATATGCAATAGCAAATTGAATACTATTTTTAATCGTTTTTACAAAGCATAAAAAAGGCTGACCATTAAGGCCAGCCTTTGAAATTAACTTAAGTTAATCTTATGCTTCGTCGCCGGACTCAGCATCCTCAACGGGAGCTTCCTCAGCAGCATCCTCATATCCCTCAGGATCGATAGGAGCAACTTCCTTAATGGAGATGGAGATTCTTCTTGCATCGGGTTCAATCTTGATAACCTTAGCCTGAACAACCTGTCCAACTGTGAGAGCATCCTCAGGCTTCTCAAGTCTTCTGGAAGAAATCTGGGAAACATGGCAGAGTGCGTCGAGATCGGGTTCAAGCTGAACGAAAGCACCGAACTTTGTAAGACGAACAACTGTACCCTGAACGATGCAGCCTACAGGCATTCGCTCTTCGATATTGTAGTAAGGATCATCCTCAAGTCTCTTGTAACCCAATGAGATCTTCTTTGTTTCCTTATCGAAAGACTTAACATAAACGTCGATCTCCTCGCCAACCTTCAAAACATCAGAAGGCTTAGCGTTACGGCTCCATGAGAGCTCTGAAACGTGAACGAGTCCGTCAACACCGCCGATATCAATGAAAGCACCGAAATCAACGAGGCTTCTTACAACACCTGTATAGTGCTTGCCTTCCTCGATGTTGTCCCAGATCTCAGCGCTCTTCTTACGACGCTCTTCGGAAACGATAACTCTGTGGCTTCCGGAAATTCTGAGACGGCCCTTCTCTGTATCGAACTTTGTAACAAGGATCTGGAGAACCTGACCAACATAAGACTCTAAGTCCTTAACGTCGCCCGTCTTGATCTGTGTTCTGTGGATATAGATATCAACACCCTTGTATGTACCGATGATACCGTCCTTAACAGTACGAGTAACCTTAACATCGATAGGTGTCTTGTTGTTATATGCTTCCTCGATCTCGGCTCTGCCCTTCTCTGACTCTACGTCATTCTTGGAAAGGATGATTTCCTTGCCCTGATCGGAATTCTTAATGCTTCTGACCTTAACGGTAACTTCTGTGTGCTCGGCAATAGCCTTGTCAAGATCGAAGTCAGGATCCGAATCAAACTCCTTACGTGAAATTCTTCCTTCGGACTTGTCGTGTACGTCTACATAAACATAGTCGTCATCTGCAGAAGTAATTGTGCCCTTAACGACAGCACCTCTTCTAACCTGCGCAATTAAATCGACAGCATTGGCAAATTCTGTGTCAAAGCCCTGATTTGTGATCTTCTCTTCTTCGTTCATTTGTTGAACAACCTCCAAAATAATAGCTTCCGGTGTAGATGCACCCGCTGTAATCCCGACTTTATCAGTAGGAAGTATCTTCCCTTCCGAGATGAGACGCCCAACTTCAGCGCCGGAATTGACAAGGAATGTTCTTGCACAGCGACCTTTGCAGATTTCCAAAAGCTTAGTGGTGTTCGAACTATGAGCTGATCCGATGACTATCATCGAGTCTGAAAACTCAGAGAGCGAAGCGGCTTCCTTTTGCCTACTTTCAGTCGTAATACATATTGTATCAAAAAGATTATATTTTTCAATTTTATTTTTAACAGTATGGCAAATTTTTTTGAATTTCTCGTTTGAGAACGTTGTCTGCGATATCAAAATGGCGCTTTCCAGCGGAAAATCAAGGCTTTCGAGCTCTTCCGGCGAACTTATCACAGCGCACTTCACACCGAAATCTTCAGCCTCACCCATGATTCCGATGACTTCCGGGTGACCTTTGGTTCCGGTAATGATGATATTCATTCCCTTTTCCGCATGCTCTCTTACGATCTTATGGATCTTGGATACGAACGGACACGTCATGTCCCTGATCTCGCAGTTTTTGGAATTCAGAATCTCAATTTCTTTGGGCGGTACGCCATGTGCCCTGACAATAACGATCGAATTATCCGGACATTCCTCTGCGGTCTCACAGATCGTAAATCCGCCTTCAATAAGTTTGTCTACCACATACCTGTTATGAACGATCTCGCCAAGCATAACAAGCTTCCTGCCGCCTGTTTCACCTCCGACGGTATCCTCTGCTGCCGATACGGCATTTTTAACACCGAAGCAAAAGCCTGACGATTTTGCGATCGTTATGTTCATTTATCTTCCCCGTCCAAATGGCTCAGCAGGAATTCTCTCGTTCCTTCGATGGTGTATTTGCCTGTATCGATTACAACAGCCTCAGGAACCTGGATGAGAGGTGATGCTGCTCTCTTGGAATCCTGCTCATCTCTGTAATTTATGTCTCTTAATACTTCTTCGTAAGTCTGTGAGTTGTCGCCTGCAGCCTGCAACTCTGCAAGTCTTCTCTCGGCTCTTACTTCAGGTGAGCAGATAACGAAGAACTTGTATTTCGCATTTGGAAGAACGACAGAAGCGATATCTCTTCCGTCAAGAACGAATGTCTGGTTTTTGGCGATCTCACGCTGGAGAGCTACCATAGCAGATCTTACAAAGGCATGAGCTGATACATCAGACGCTGCGATAGATGTCTGGGGTGTTCTGAGTTCGCCCGTTACATCTTCACCGTCAAGGATCATGTGCTGAACGCCGTCGATAAACTCTACTTCTATCTTAATGTCATCCATCATCTGCTTTACGGCTTCAGGATCTTTGGCGTTGATACCTCTCTTGATGGTAGCAACTGCACATGCGCGGTACATTGCGCCTGTATCAAGATACATAATGCCGAGTTCTTTTGCGATTCCCTTGGCCAGTGTGCTCTTGCCTGAACCTGAAGGTCCGTCGATTGCGATCTGATAAATGCCCATAATGTTTCTCCTTTATAAAATATCTCCGTCTTCTGTGGTTCGGTCTCTGCCTATCTCATATACGCGATATTGTGACCACAAAATCTCAAGCGACTCAAGTGAAGATTTTATGTGTTCTTTTCTGTGCATTCCCAGTGATACAAGAAGTGCATTTATAAGTGACAACGGCGCTGTCAGCGAGTCGACGAACGAAGCCATCGATGATTTTGCGAACAGCTTGATATCTGCATATTCAGTCATTGCCGTGTCATCCTTATCTGTAATGGCAATGATCGTGGCGCCCTTTTTCTTGGCGTAACCCATTGAGTTTATGGTTCTTGCCGAATATCTCGGGAAAGAGATTCCGATCATGACATCACCTTCGCCTATCGGCATGATCTGCTCAAAAAGCTCGTTCGTACAGGTGCTTCTGACGAGTACGACATCATCGAACAGCAGCGTCATGTAAAAGTGCATGAACTCAGATAAAGGAGCAGAAGCCCTGATTCCCATGATGTATATCTTTTTTGCTTTGAGAATTGCATCTACAGCATTGGTAAACTCCTTCTCATCGATCGTATTAAGTGAATCTCTTAAATTGTTAATGTCCTGTGCGACAACGGATCTTAATGCGTCGCCGTCACTATCGAATTTCTCGGTAAGTCCCAGTCTTTGTACCGAAGTGAGCTTGGACTTAAGATCCTCCTGCAAAGCTTTCTGGAATTCGGGATAGCCCTCAAAACCAAGCTCCGTTGTGAATCTGACTACCGTGGATTCAGATACGCCTACCTCTTCACCGAGTTTGGCTGCCGTCATGTATGCGGCTTTATCATAAGACTCAAGGATGTAGTTTCCTATTGCCTTATGGCCTTTACTCATGTTTGAGACTTCTTTCTCGATCAGTTCAAGCGTCCCCGTCATCAGTCTCACCTTCTTCATTTTCTTCATCGTCCGCCTTCATGAGGCTCTCGATGGAAATCTGCTTATCTTCACCCGCGGTTGCTTCCTTGAGCGAATTCTCCATGTCTCTGATGGTCTGATAGCTCATAAGCTCAAGCGGCGGGAGATCTCTTACTGATTCAATTCCGAATTCGGTAAGGAATTTCTTGGATGTCTTAAACAGTGAAGGTCTTCCCGGTGCATCGAGATTACCAGCCTCTTCGATCCATCCTCTGTCCAACAGTCTCGAAATGATCGAGTCAGACGAAACGCCTCGTACGAGCTCTACCTGTGCTCTGGTGCAGGGCTGGTTATATGCAATTACGGCCAGTGTCTCATATGAAGCCTGCGAGAGCGGCGGAGACTGTCTGGGACCGAACATTCTGTCTAAGATCTTCTTCTGTGAAGGTCTGGTCATTATTGCATATGAATCTTCAGTTCTTCTTATCTCAAGTCCGCTCCACGGATTGCCGGAATATCTGTCCGTAAGATGCTTTAAGGCCTCAAGAACAGCATTTCTGGAGCAGTTTAATATCTCGGACAACTTATCAACCGATACGGGATCTCCGGAAATAAACAATATGGATTCAATCGCTCCGGGCAATTCTTGTGCGGTTATCTTAAAATCATCTTCCATAATTATCAGACCTTTTTCTCCTCGATTGAAATGTCACCGAAGTTTCTGTCCTGCTCAACATTGATCTTGTTATCTCGTACGAGCTCAAGTATCGCCAGGAAACTTACCACTCTGTCCATCTTTTCGGTTTTCTTGTTAAACAGAGAACTGAAAAAGATCTTTCCCTTTCCCGTAATGGAACGCCAGATGGACTTGATGCGTTCTTTTACGGAGAGCTTATCTCTCTGCAGGATGTGAGTGATCTTAGAAGTAATATCGGTAAAACGCATCTGGTTGCGCTCATTTATGAGTGCAACGGCGTCATTAAACTCATCTTTTGAAAATGCCTGTGGAGCAGGAGCGATCGTAATGCCAAGAGATTTGGCAGTTGATGCATAACGGAAACGGGCACCGTCGAACTTCTCCCTTCTCTCCTTAAGATCGGAGGCAAAAACGCGGCATCTCTTATATCTCATAAGTGAGATAACCAGTTCTTCTCTCGGGTCAACGGTATCGTCACCGGGCAAAAGGCTTGCAGACATGCCGGGAAGCATCATTCTTGACTTTATGGATACAAGCGTAGCTCCCATAACAAGAAAATCAGATGCAAGCTCCATGTCGAACTCCTGCATCGACTCAATATAATCCATATACTGCGCGGTAATGGTGCTTATCGGAATGTCATAAATATCGACGTCGTTCTTCTCGATAAGATGCAGAAGAAGGTCCAAAGGCCCTTCAAACTGTCTTAATTTGATATCCGGCTTAACTGCTTGCTCAAGCATTTTCAGAACAGTCCTACCATCTGGAGAAGCATATAGAAAGGTGTAGAGATAAGCTCTATCAGATAAATAAAAGGTACTTGGACAATTTCAATGATCTTCGACAAACCGGGAACTCCGGGAATACGGCTCATAATAAATACACCAAAAATAATATATGGAGTAATCCGCTGAAATTTCCTGTATCCGTCACTGTATCTGACCTTAATAGGCAAAAGCTCCTCAAGAACGTGGAAACCGTCAAGAGGCGGGATCGGCAAAAGGTTAAATGCAAGAAGCATCAAAGAGAAAAATCTCGTATACCAGAACAGATCATACAGGGCATGAAATACTGTTTCCAAGTTCCCAAACCTTGTAGCAAGTCCCACGAAAAGAAGTGCAAAGATATTAGCAACAAGCGCAATTATGAAATTACCCGTAACGCCCGCAAGATGAACCATGATATTCATGAGGCGGCGGCTCTTGAACCTGTGCAGCCTGTTGGGGTTATACATAACCGGTTTACCCCATCCAAAGCCTGCAAGGAGCAAAAGGATCGTGCCCCAGGGATCAAGATGAGCCAAAGGATTAAGCGTCAGACGCCCCATGAGTCTCGGTGTCTCATCACCGAGCCATACGGCAACAGCCGCATGCATGAACTCATGGAGTGCAAATGACAGTGTCATCGCGAAAATCATTATGATGGCCATATAGACCATTTCTGTTACGCTTAATTTTGACTGTAAGAGCGTTAAGAGCATAAATTACCTCAGGCTTTTACAACGGAGAACGTGATCTTCTCGCCGTTGACATTCCATTCCTTGGAATTGTCGCCCGTACCATTGGAAATCTCAACTGCAAGTACTTCGGAAGCAAGATAATCCTTCTTCTTCTCGATTACTTCAGCGAGCTTATCGTTGCCCTGATACTTGAGAACGATACGGTCAGTAACGGTAAGACCCTCTGTCTCCTTACGGTGTGTCTGGATCTTTGAGATCATCTCTCTTACGAGACCGTCTTCAATGAGCTCATCAGTAAGAACTGTTGAGATTGAAACAGTAAGTCCGCCTGATGTCTGTGTTGAGAAACCTTCAGGCTGAGTTGTCTCGATGAGGAAGTCTTCTTCCGTCATCTCATACTCTTCACCGTTTACTGTGATCTTAACGCCGCCCTGCTTCAGAGCTGCATATGTCTCCTTGCCAGGGAGATTTGCGATTACGTCCTTGGCGTCATTCAAGTTCTTACCGAACTTTCTTCCGCATGTTCTGAGCTGTGGCTTGAAGCTGTAATCAACAAGTGTTGAAGCATCAGCCAATACTTCCATCTTACGGATGTTGAGCTCATCAAGAACGATCGGCTTGTATTCGTCATCAAGACCGAGTTCTGATACTACATAGATCTCAGACAGAGGCTGACGGTTCTTGATTGAAGCTGACTCACGGCAGCTGTGGCCCAATGTAACGATCTGCTGAACGAGTTCCATCTCCTCTTCGAGCTTTGCGTCGATAAGGCTCTCGTCAGCTACCGGATACTTAGCAAGGTGAACTGAAATCGGAGCATTCTTATCTACTGAGCAAACGATGTTCTGATAGATCTCTTCCGTCATGAACGGAACGAAAGGCGCGCAGAGTCTTGTGAGGTTGTCGAGAACAGTATAAAGAGTCATGTAAGCATTGACCTTGTCCTGTGTCTCCTCTGCACCCCAGTATCTGTCACGGCAGCGTCTTACGTACCAGTTGGAGAGCTCTTCAGTGAAATCCTGGATGAGTCTTGCAGACTGGGAGATATCGTAGTTATCCATCTTCTCATTTACGACCTTAATGAGCGTGTTAAGGCGTGAGAGAACCCATCTGTCCATGGCACCGAGAGATGCCTTGTCCAATGTATGCTGTGTAGGATCGAAGTTATCGATATCTGCGTACATTACATAGAATGCATATGTATTCCAGAATGTACCGATGAACTTCTTGATGCCGTCATTAACAGCTTCCTTGGAGAATCTGGAAGGAAGCCATGGCTGGTTTGCAGTATAGAAATACCATCTTGCAGCATCAGCGCCCTGGGAATCAAGAACATCCCAAGGATCAACGACGTTGCCCAAATGCTTACTCATCTTGATACCGTCCTTGTCCTGAACGATACCCATGACGATGCAGTTCTCAAAAGGCGCTCTGCCGAAGAGAACCGTTGAAATAGCAATAAGTGAATAGAACCATCCTCTTGTCTGGTCAATACCCTCTGAGATGAACTGGCAGGGATAGTGTGTATCGAAGAATTCCTTGTTCTCAAAAGGATAGTGATACTGGGCGAAAGGCATTGAACCGGAGTCGAACCAGCAGTCGATAACCTCAGTAACTCTCTTCATCTGGCCGCCGCACTTGGGGCACTTGATGTGCACGTTATCAACATAAGGCTTGTGGAGCTCAATGTCGTCCGGACAGTCGTCGCTCATGGACTTGAGTTCTTCGATTGAACCGATGCAGTGTCTGTGACCGCACTCGCACTCCCATACCGGGAGAGGTGTACCCCAGTAACGCTCACGGGAGATACCCCAGTCGATTACATTTCTAAGGAAGTCACCCATACGGCCGTCTCTGATGGTCTCAGGCATCCAGTTGACCATGTTGTTGGACTTGAGGAGCTCATCTCTCTTCTTGCTCATTGCAATGAACCATGTTGATCTTGCAAAGTAGATCAGGGGTGTGTCGCATCTCCAGCAGAAAGGATACTCGTGCTCGAACTTGGGAGCTGAGAACAGGAGTGATCTTGCATCGAGGTCCTTCAATACTTCAGGATCTGCGTCCTTAACGAACTTACCTGCGAAAGGAGTCTCTTCCGTAAGATTACCTCTTGTATCAACGAACTGAACCATCGGGAGATCATTGTCTCTTCCTACTCTGGCGTCGTCTTCACCAAATGCGGGAGCAATGTGAACGATACCTGTACCGTCTTCCATCGTTACGTAATCGTCGCATACCGTATAGTGAGCCTTTTTCTTCTGCTTTGCTGCTTCGTCAGCTGCGCCCTGATAGAGAGCAACATAAGATCTGCCTGCGAGGTCTGAACCCTTGTAAGATTCAAGGATCTCGTAAGCCTTCTCACCGTCTTTTGCAAGGCTGCCCAAAACAGAATCGAGCAGAGCCTTTGCCATGTAATATGTATAGCCGTCGCAAGCCTTTACCTTGCAGTATTCAGCTTCAGGATTAAGGCACAAAGCAACGTTTGAAGGAAGTGTCCAGGGTGTTGTCGTCCATGCGAGGAAGTAAGCGTCCTCATCAACGCACTTGAATCTTACGACAGCGGATCTCTCCTTAACCGTCTTATATCCCTGTGCAACTTCGTGTGATGAGAGAGCAGTACCGCATCTCGGGCAGTAAGGAACGATCTTGTGTCCCTTGTAGATGAGATCCTGATCCCACATCTGCTTCAGAGCCCACCATTCAGACTCAATGTAGTTGTTGTCATATGTAACGTAAGGATTCTCCATGTCAGCCCAGAAACCAACGCGGTCGCTCATGTGCTCCCACTGGTCCTTGTATGTCCAAACGGATTCCTTACACTTCTTGATGAAGGGCTCTACGCCGTAGCCTTCGATCTGGGGTTTGCCGTTAATGCCCAGAGCCTTCTCTACTTCAAGCTCAACAGGAAGGCCGTGTGTATCCCAGCCTGCCTTGAAGACGATGGTCTCGCCCTTCATTGCATGATATCTAGGGATAACGTCCTTAATGACTCTGGTCTTGATATGTCCGATATGAGGCTTACCGTTAGCTGTCGGAGGGCCGTCATAAAGAGTAAAAGTCGGAGCGCCGTCAGCCTTGGGAGCGATGCTCTTCTTATAAACGTCATTCTTCTTCCAGAACTCGAGAACCTGTTTCTCTCTGTCTACGAAATTAAGGTCTTTTGAAACTTTGTTGTACATAAAACCGCTTCACCTTTAAATATATATAATTTTGCAAGTTAAAATTATAGTATTTAGCGGTTATCAAAGTCAAGCAAAAAGGCTCCACGGATAATCCACGGGAAAAGGTGCCTCAAAGCTTATGTTCTCGCGCTTAACCGGATGTTCAAAAGACAGTCTGAACGCCTGAAGTGCGACATCTCTGCATTTATTGTCCTTTTTTCCGTATTTCTGGTCACCAAGCAGCGGATGTCCGCTGTGTGACATCTGGGCTCTGATCTGGTGAGGTCTTCCCGTCCCGAGCTTAACTTCTGCCAAAGTAAGGCCTTCTTTTGATTCAATGGCCTTATAATCAAGGAAACAGTGCTTAAATCCCGGTTTCTCAACGTCCGAGATGGTAACCGTGTTCCGGCTCTCGTCCTTGCAGATATAGTTCTCAAGCCTTCCGGAGCCTTCCAAAACACCCTGTACCACGCATCTGTAGATCTTGTCGACCTTATTGGTCCTTATCTGCTCTGAAAGTCTGGATGCGGCTTTGCTTGTCCTAGCGAAAACCATTACTCCGGAAACAGGTCTGTCGAGCCTGTGAACAAGGCCAAGATAGACTTCTCCCGGCTTTTGGTATTTCTCCTTGATATATGCCTTAAGGATAGTGAGCATGTCCGGATCTTTACTGCCGTCGCTCTGCGAGAGAACACCTGCAGGCTTGATGGCAACTATCAGGTGGTTATCTTCGTAAATTACCTTTACTCCCCAATCGATATCCGTCACTTTGCAGTCCATCTGGCCGTCTGGCCGCAAGGGAGTAAAATGCCCATCTTGGATACAGGCAGCATCAGCTCCTCGGCCTCAACCTTACCGCCCGGTATCGCGAGCTTTAATATCTGGCCTGAAGCCTGAGCCGTAATGCCGGTTGCATAGGAACTGGCAATAAAGAACAGCGGATCATCTGAAATCAGATTCGCACAGAGCTTAACAAGATCGTAGAAAGAATCTTCGAGCTTCCACAATTCACCTGAAGGTCCCCTGCCGTATGAAGGCGGATCCATAATGATACCGTCGTATTTGCGGCCTCTTCTGATCTCGCGCTCAACAAACTTCTTGCAGTCTTCAGCGATAAATCTGACATAACGGTCTTCCAGACCTGATTCTTTGATGTTCTCCTTGGCACGGGCGATCATGCCTTTCGATGCGTCAACATGGACAACTTCATCGGCACCATGCGCAGCGCTTGCAAGTGTCTGGGCGCCGGTGTACGCAAAGAGATTAAGTATCCTGACATCTTTTTTTCCTGAAGCCTTGGCCTTCTCTATAAGTTCTCCGCAGAAATCCCAGTTTGAAGCCTGTTCAGGGAAAAGTCCCGTATGCTTAAATGCAGTTGGTTCAATAATGAAAGTAAGTTTCTTACCCAGTGAATCGTAACTTATCTTCCATGTTGACGGAAAATTCTTAAGTCTCGTCCATGCGCCTCCGCCCTTGTCACTTCTGGTATAGAAGGCATTGGGCTTATCAAGGTTATCCATTGAGATTTCCTTACCGTCTCTTACGACCGGCCAGACAGCCTGGGGATCAGGACGTCTTAATATGACATCACCCCAACGTTCATATTTCTCGCCGCCGCCACAATAAATCAGCTCATAATCTTTCCAATTGCCAGAAACAAACATAATCAGTAAACCTCAAGAATTCCGGTAGAACCTACATATTCATCATCGAAATATAATTTGATCTCATATTCACCGGCTTCAAAGACACCCCAGCCTTCCAGTCCGGCCGAAAAATCACATTCAGCAGTTACATTATCCTTCAAGGTTATGTTTTTGGTAAGTATGACTTCCTCATTTTTACATAATCTTGCTTCAAAAACGGTAGTCAGCGGAGTGCTGAAATAAAACACTCCTTTGAGGGCAAAAGCATTCTGGGACTCTATTGAATCGTAATCTGCAGGATTATCATCAACGGCATCGTACCAGACTGAGTAGACATATACATCCTCGATGAAATCAATGTCTATGTCCATATATTCAACACTCGGCGCCGTATAGGTGCCTGTCGGAAGGAATGTCTCATAAACGGTGGTAGATGCACTCTCATCAAGGCCTACCTGCTTGTCATCATCAGAACGTGTTCTCCGGTCATTTCCGAGCTCACTCATTAATATCTCAGAGATATCAGAACATGAAGACAGACCAAGAACAGCAGCCGGCAGCACAGCAACCGACAACAATTTAATAAGTACATTCTGTAATCTGCGTCCAGCCATAATACCTCTTTCAGATGTGAGAATTATATCAGGCTTTATCAGTCAGATACATCTCCGCTCGTCTCTTCAACAACCATGCAGGCTGCAGTAAAAAGTACATGTTTCTTGGATGCATCGCTGTACACGACAAGGCCATAGAATCCGGGCTTAAGAGAATCTGCCGGAGTATAGTCAAGATCGTAGCATGCCTGATCATCGTAGACCGTTGGTTTGCAGGATGACATAAAAACAGGTTTGTCGCCCATTCCGCTGAAATCCGATTCTTCGGAATAGTAGTACTCATAGAAGATTTCCTTGTCGTTATCCTTGCTTACTGCCAGGGAGAATCCAAGAGTTTTTGTATTTGAACCAAAAGCACTCTTACCTACCGAAGTGCCGTCATAATCCCACCAGCCGGTATTGTAAACATAAGTATGGGTAATAATGTCGTTGTCTTTGACCTCATAGACCAGATTGGATAAGTAATAGTCTTTCTTGTAATCTTCGAAAGATATCTCATCCTTCTCTATGTCCTTATTCTCAACGGTACATTCAAACGAAGCAATATCATTCGAGTGTTCATCAAAAACAAAGATCGTATAGTCACCTGCAAGAAGGAATCCGTCTCTGTTTACAAATGACGGATCGACCATTTCAGTCGTAAGATCCAGTCTTATGCTGTCATCCTCAAGAGCAACCGGGTTGGAGGTATAAACAGCCTCTTTACCCCTGACGACTGAATAGATCACGCCCGGAATGAATCTGTAATTTTGCAGTTCTCTGCTGAAATTGAGTCTGACGCCGATGGAATCTGTATTGGTATAGACACCTTTGGGTGCGAGAACAAGATCACCGTCAGTATAATAATCGGAGAGCAATCCCGGCATTATGTTGGGATCGAAAGAAGTGAAATCATAAATGATATCAATTACTTCCCCGGGATTGACCACTACGGGCAGATCACCGCTCATGTCGACTGTAATACTTGCAGTGAGCGTTTTTGGATCAAAAGCAATGGCATCTTTGAAGTCATTAATATTTTTTGCCGCCCTGGCTGCATCAGAATTATAATTGCCGACACACCAGACAGTTACAACAGTGGCTGTATTGTCTTTGGCATTATAAACCGGTTCCTCAACACTGTAGATAAGGGAATTCCTGATGACTTCATAATACTCCGCCTGTTCACTGTTCATGTCCTGAACCGCATTCAGGCCAGACAGGGCAGCTTCTGCCATCGACGGATCATTGAAATATTTCGCTAGTTTTGCGGTATCGCCCGCTCTTACTGCATCACAGAAAGAAAAACAGACTACCTTTGCCTCATCAGTATTCTTGCTGTTACATGCACATACGGAAAGTATTGTTGCCAACACCATTATGATTGCCACAAAAGTTTTATATTTTCGCATCAAAAATCATTTTCCTTACATTTAAGTGGCGCCTTACAAGAAGGCGCCACCGTTATTTTAGGACATATTATAACAAACTTGCTGTAATACAATTAGGCAGATTCTTAAGAAACCTCGCAGAAACCATACATCAGGGCATCACCTGTATTGGAATCCAAAACAATAAGCATATAATAACCTGTTTTAGCGGCACCATTTAACGTGTAATCAAGATCATAGAAATTGCCGTTCTGATAAGAAGTGGGTGTTACGGCATTTGTATACTCAGGATTGTTAAGAGCATCCTTGATAGCATCACTTGATTCCTCGTTAGTCCAAGCATAGAAGTAAGTAATGTTTCTATTGCAGTCTGCCGTAACTTCAATAGAGAAAGCAATGGTCTTTACGTTTGATGTATATGTGTTATCACCGATAAGGCAATCATCATAATCATACCAGCCTGCATCGATGACAGAACTTCTGAAAGAAGCATCGATAAAGTCATAGTAAACACCTTCACCGCTTAATGATCCTCCGCCATTTCCGCCGTTTCCGCCGGGATTGGAAGGCGTTGAGGGTGAAACCTCAACCTGTACAGACGCTGAATCGATCAGTTCGTCACCATCAGATGTAAGCAGCTGAATGGTATATGAACCTGCACTGATAGCCTCAAGTGAACTAAGGCCAAGATCCTTGGACTCAACGCGGCATGAAATGTTAGTTGAATTACCGAAAAGGATATCTTCGCTCTCAAATAATGTACTGCCGTCCTTTAAGAGCTTGTAATATACATAAACTCCACGGTCAGCATACTCATATACAGCAGAATCAAAGTAATAATCGTACTCAATAAATCCAGTATCAACATACTTTCCGTCACTTGCGAGCCAGAATTCACACATCGATCTGTCAATAAATGATGCGATCATATCTGCATTAAGCTGGAGCTGGATCTCACAATTTCTGTATTCATACAGTTTCATGAATTTCTTGCTGCCTACGTTATCAGGAATCCATTCCTTATCTTCCTGAACAAATTCAGCCGTGAACTTGACTTCCTTGGTATCAGCCTTCTTTATGGCACTCGTAAGCTTGCTGATATCGGTATACTCATCCTTAAGAACAGAATCATAGTCAGCGATCGTGAAAGTAATGTCAACTGAAGCTGAATCCTTTTCAACCTTTACGGATGATTCATCAACCTCATATTCGATCGTTCCTTCAACTGCCTTGAAAAAAGAGAGCTGATCTTCAGAATAGTTACCACCGTCAAGGAGTGCGGTAAGACTCTCAGCTTCACTGCTCTTCTTATCAAGTGTTGAATTCTTGATAAGTTTGCTGGCACTTGCTGAAGCCATATCAGATGCAAGGCCGTCAGCAGCCTCAATAACTGCCTTCTTGCTCGCACCGCCGAAATCGCATGCAGCAAATCCTAATAAAATTGCACCTGTCAATACGACAGATACCGCTTTCTTCAATGAATTTCTTTTCATCAAAGCAATCCTCCCCTATTTTTGTCATTACAATGAATTTTATCTTCATTTTAGTCAAATGACAACAATAATGATAATTTAATTTGACTTTATAAAGCGTTGCACATTTCACAAAAAGAATAATATAATAATCAATATACTTTCGGGGGTTTGGGAATATGGCTTCAGCACCTAACATACTTATCTGCGACGATGATCCGGTCGTACACGAATCATTAAGCTTATATCTTGACAATGACAACTTCACTCACATAGATGCTTATGACGGCAGAGAATCACTCGAGATGGCTCTGGCAAATAAGCCTGACCTCATCCTTCTCGACGTAATGATGCCTGAGATGAGTGGTCTTGATGTTTGCCGTGAGATCAGAAAAAGCCAGACTACTCCCATTATCATGCTTACAGCCAAGGGCGAAGAGATCGATAAGATCGTTGGTCTTGAACTTGGCGCAGACGACTATATTGTTAAGCCTTTCTCTCCCCGTGAAGTCATAGCCAGAGTTAAGGCCGTATTAAGAAGATTCGGTGATACCCCTAAGCAGTCTTCCGTTCTTACTTTCGACGGTCTTGAGATAAATCTCAACAATTATGCAGTTAAATCCAACGGAGAAGGAATCCCCTGCACTCCCAAGGAAGTTGAAATACTCTATCTTCTTGCTTCACATCCGGGACAGGTTTTCGGACGTGACCAGATCCTCGAATCTGTCTGGGGTCTTGATTACAACGGCGATTCAAGAACCGTAGACACCCATATCAAGAGGATCAGACAGAAGATCACATACGAGAATGCTCCCTGGTCTATCCAGACCATATATGGCATCGGTTATAAATTCGAGGTCAACTAAATGTTTCAAAGCACGCTCCTGAAGCGAACAATGACACTTGTCGTAGTTTCACTCCTGGCTTCGGCCCTGTTAGCGACAATTGCTTTTATTGTTGCCGGAAGAAGCGCAACCCTCACACTTGAAGTTGATAACGCCATTACACAGGAAATGCGCTACAAGGAGATCCTTACGGCTAATCCGGAATTCTTTGAGAGCGTTGATTTCAGATTGTTTTTCTTTGAATCCAGTTATGCATCAGGGCATGACTATTACCTGATAAACATGAACGGTGACATTATAAATGCCACCGATATTGAGCATAGAAGCGTCAGCATCAAAGATACCCGGAGTCTTGTCCCCGCCCTTAATTACCTTAAGTTCGAAGAGATCGACGGTTTGGGGTATGTCATTAATCCTCAGGGTCTGAATGACATGATCCTCATCACCAGATTCCCGGTTACCATCAACGGCAATCTGTACTACCTCTACTCATTATCATATCTCAACGGTTACAGCAGCCTTATCGTTAAGTATCTTAACATTCTCCTGCTCTCGACCTTAATGGCGGCAGCATTCATGCTTGTTCCTGCATACGCATTTGTAAGCCGAATGATCTTACCGTTACAGGAAATCAACGAAGTCGCGATGGAATATGGTAAAGGAAACTTCAGTGTCAGGGCCGACGAATCGCATAAGGGTGAAATCGGTGAGCTCGGACAGTCTTTCAACTTCCTTGCCGACAGACTGTCAAAATCCATCAGTGACCTTACGGCCGAGCGTAACCAGTTGCAGGATATCTTTGACGTCATTTCAGACGGTATCGTAGTTGTTGACAGCCATTCCGTTCCGGTAACGACAAACAAGGCCATCCATAACCTTTTTGACCGTGCCGAGAAGAACAACATGTTTACCGAACGTCTTCAGCTCATTCCTTTCGATGATGTATGGAATGATTTTGAAGATTGTATAGCTACCGGCGAGACAAAGACACGCAGAATCGACAACCGCGATTATGCATACCAGTGCACGATCATTCCTAAGTACGATTCAACAGATAACAATACCATCATCGGAGCTACCGGATTCTTCCGTGATATCTTCGAAGAACAGAAGAATGAGCGTTTCCGTCAGGATTATGTGGCAAACATCTCACACGAATTGAGAACGCCTCTCCAGACACTCAGAGGTCTCATCGAACCTCTGTCTGACGGAATGGTCAAGAAAGAGGAAGACCGTCAGCGTTACTATCAGATCATTCTGAACGAGACAATGAGACTCTCCCGTCTCATCGACGACATGTTGGAGCTCTCCAAGCTGCAGTCCAGAACGTTGGCATTCAAGACCTTCCCCTTCAATCTTAATACTCTCCTCTCCAACATGGAGATCAGGTTCAAACCCATCATGAAAGAAGCCGGAATCAAATTCTCCGTTCAGAATAACTATGGTGAGTTACCTACCGTTGTCGGTAACCCTGACCGTGTAGAGCAGATTCTCGTTATTCTCCTGGACAATGCCAAGAAATATACCCCTGCCGGAAAGACGATCACCATCTCAACGGACTACATCGAAGCAGAGAAGAAAGTATATGTTTCAGTAGCAGATACGGGTCTCGGCATCCACGAATACGATATCGGTCATATCTTCGACAGATTCTTCAAGGCTGACCGCGCCCGCGGCAAGAAAGGTTCCGGCCTTGGTCTCTCAATTGCAAAAGAGCTCCTGTCATACATGGGTGAAACTATTACTGTTAATAGTAAATACGAAGAAGGTTCAACCTTCACGTTTACTCTGACAAAAGCCGAGGTTCCGGATGTCTGGGACTGATACGGAAGGCATAAGACTCAACAAATATATTGCATCGTCAGGTCTTTGCTCACGAAGAGAAGCAGATTCTCTTATCGAGAGCGGAAAAGTTACCATTAATGGCATTACCGCTCCCCAGGGAAGCAAAGTCAAAGAGGGTGACATTGTTGAAGTTTCCGGACAAAGGATCACGCCTGATGATTCCATGGTCTATATTGCATTCAACAAACCCTTGGGCATAACCTGCACAACGGATAACAGAGACCCTTCCAACATCATTGATTACATAGGTTACAGCGAACGCATCTTCCCGGTCGGACGTCTGGACAAGAATTCATCAGGACTGATCCTACTTACCAATGACGGTTCGATCGTAAATAAACTTCTCAGAGCTGAGAACGGACACGAAAAGGAATACGTCGTTACAGTTAACCATCCGTATGATAAGAATTTCATAAAGCAGATGGAATCCGGAGTTCCCGTACTGGGCCAGCTGACGCTCCCCTGCACGCTCAAACCCGTAAACAACACAACTTTCAAGATAATCCTTCATCAGGGTCTGAACCGTCAGATAAGACGAATGTGTGAGTATTTAGGTTACAAAGTAACAAGACTTAAGAGGATCAGGTTCATGAACATCCGGTTAGGTGATCTTGAACCCGGTAAATGGCGTCATCTTACCAATGAGGAAAAGAAAGAATTATTAAAAGATATAACATAAATAAAAGGCTATCCCGCATGTGAGATAGCCTTTAACATTTTAATTATCGGGTAATGGATTACTCTTCGTCAGACTTTTCAGTATCTTCTGAAGTTTCCTCTGCTGCTTCCTCGCCAGCTTCTTCAGATGCCTTAGCTGCGTCTTCAGCTTCTTCAGCAGCTATTCTTGCTGCCTCTGCCTCAGCTCTTGCTGCAGCTTCAGCTTCCTCATCAGCCTTCTTCTCAGCCTTTGTCTCTTCGATCAGGGCGTCAATATCTGTTGAACCTGTATCCTTCTCCTGTTCGTCCTTTTCATAGTAGAACTTAACCTTATCCTTGCTGTTACGGGCACCGTAAGCTTCAGCAATTGCAAAGCACTCTTCACGAAGCTTCTTGAAGTCATCAACTGACTCAAGGTCGGAAGAAGATGTCTGATAGCATGCATCTTCAAATACATCATCAAGTACAAGATAGTATGTAGCGTCTTTCTTGAAATTCTTATCTATAAGAGCTTCTGCCTGGTCAGGAGTTCCGTCTCTTCCGTCGAAGTTCTCGAAAGGAATGGCAATCTTGCTGTAACGGTATCTGAGAACGACATTCTTCTCATTATAGTCAACAGCAACACGGAATTTAGCAATCAGGAAAGACTGAGCAAATACCAGAATGCTGATTATGGCACTGAGAGCGCCAACTGCAAGCAGAACGATCTTGATGATATTGTCAGTTACCTTAAGCAGTCCGAAACAGATAAGGAAAACACCAAGAAGGCAGAAGATTACAGACAATACTCTGTTACGTGTAATCTTTGAAGGATTTGCAGGATAGCAATGCACACCTTCCTTGGGCAGTTTCTCGATCAGTTCTTTGTTCCCCAGTTCTTCAACCATAATATATCCTCCTTAAAAATATTATTTGCTCAAAACTTCAATTCTTTCAGCTAAGCTGGAATACATCTCTTCATACTTGGCGAGCTTAGCTCTCTCCTGCTCAACGACAGCAGCAGGTGCCTTGCTTACAAATGACTCATTGGAAAGCTTACCGTTGAGTCTCTTGATCTCACCGTCCAAACGGGTCTTTTCCTTATCAAGACGCTCAAGTTCCTTGGCGATATCGATAAGATCTTCAAGCGGGATGTAGATCTCGCCGCCGCCGAATACTGCTGCAACAGCAGTTGAAGGAATTCCTGCCTTATCCTTTCTGGTCTCAAGGCTGCTTACGGAAGCAAGTCTCTCAAGGAATCCCTCTCCCTGTGTGAACATATCAGCGATCTTATCAGATGCCGTAACTACGATGATGTGAGCCTTGCGTGAAGGTGCAACGTCCATGTTCTTACGGACTGCACGGATACCTCTGATGGCATCCATGAGAGTATTCATCATCTCAGCATCCTCGGGACTGTTCAATACCTTATCAGCCTCAGGCCACTCAGCGATCATGATGGATTCAGCCTTATCAGCAACCACAAGGTTTGTATATACCTCTTCTGTAATGAACGGCATGAAAGGATGTAAGAGCTTCATTGCTTCGCCCAAAACATAGTTAAGGAGATAAATGGCATTATTTCTAGTCTTGCATTCCTTGTCGTAAAGTCTACTCTTGGTAATCTCGATATACCAGTCACAGAAGTTGTCCCAGAGGAAATCAACGATCTTGCTCAAAGCAACACCAAACTCATAGTTATCAATGTTTACCGTAGCTTCAGCTATAAGATCGTGGAGTTCTGTAAGGATCCACTTATCTTCTGTAGTAAAGATGGATTCATCAACAAGGTCAGGAGTGAAATCGTCATCAGTATTCATGACAACGAATCTCATTGCGTTCCAGATCTTATTGGAAAGGTTTCTACCCATTAAGATCTTATCTTCCTGGAATCGCTGATCATTACCCGGAGCATTACCGGTAACAAGAGCAAATCTCAAAGCATCGCATCCGTTCTGCTCGATAACTTCGAGAGGATCGATACCGTTACCCAGGGACTTACTCATCTTACGGCCCTGTGAATCTCTAACGAGACCATGGATAAGAACATCACGGAACGGGACGTCATCCATATGTGCAAGACCAGCAACGATCATTCTGGATACCCAGAAAGTAATGATGTCGTAACCGGTAACGAGAGTATCCGTAGGATAGAACTTAGCGAGATCTTCAGTCTTCTCAGGCCATCCCAATGTAGAGAAAGGCCAGAGAGCAGATGAGAACCATGTATCGAGCGTGTCAGGATCCTGTCTCATCTCCTTGCCACACTTAGGGCATGTGCATGAAGATTCCTTTGTTACTACGAGTTCACCGCAGTCATCGCAGTAGAATGCAGGGATTCTGTGACCCCACCAGAGCTGTCTGGAAATGCACCAGTCTCTGATGTCTTCCATCCAGTTGAAGTAGTTCTTTGAGAATCTCTCAGGAACGAATCTGATGGAACCGTTTCTTACTGCCTCGATTGCAGGCTTAGCAAGTTCTTCCATCTTAACGAACCACTGGAGTGATACACGGGGTTCAATCGTGGTACCACATCTGTAACATGTACCAACGTTATGTGAATAATCCTCGATCTCTGTGAGATATCCGCCGTCCTGGAGATCCTTAACGATAGCTTCACGAGCTTCGTATCTGTCCATGCCGGCATACTTAGGATAATCTTCCGTGATCTTAGCATCAGCAGTAAGAACTGTGATTACCTCAAGTCCATGACGCTGACCTACTTCGAAGTCATTAGGGTCATGGGCAGGAGTGATCTTAACTGCACCGGTACCGAATTCAATGTCTACGTAATCGTCAGCGATTACGGGAATCTTACGACCTACGAGAGGCAGAACGAGCATCTTGCCAACTACGTCCTTGTAACGCTCATCCTTGGGGTTAACTGCAACAGCCGTATCGCCAAGGAGTGTCTCAGGTCTTGTAGTAGCAAGATCGATGTATCCTGAACCATCCTCGAAAGGATATCTCAGGTGCCAGAAATGTCCTGCCTGGTCAGCGTAATCAACCTCTGCATTGGAGATTGACGTAAGGCAGTGAGGACACCAGTTGATGATTCTCTCACCTCTGTAGATCAGACCCTGATTGTAATATTTAACGAATACTTCCTTAACGGCTTCAGAGCAGCCTTCATCCATTGTAAAACGCTCTTTTGACCAGTCGCAGGAAGAACCGATCTTCTTGAGCTGCTCAACGATCCTTCCGCCATACTGTTCCTTCCATGCCCAGGCTCTCTCAAGGAACTTATCACGACCGAGATCGTCCTTGGTAAGGCCTTCTTCACGCATAGTCGCAACGATTCTTGCCTCCGTAGCAATAGATGCATGGTCAGTACCCGGTAGCCAGAGTGTCTCATAGCCTGCCATTCTCTTATATCTTGTGAGGGTATCCTGCAGTGTATTATCCAATGCGTGACCCATGTGGAGCTGACCTGTGATATTCGGCGGGGGCATCACGATAGAAAACTTCTTCCCTGTCTTGCCTGCCTTGGGCTGAAAATAATTACTTGTCATCCACTTTGCATAAAGCCTGCTCTCGGCTTCATTGGGATCAAATGCTTTGCTGATAGAATCAATTCTTGCCATAAACTGTTCTGATATCCTCTCTTACTTTTACTTACTTCTTTATCATCGAGAGCGCACCATAGAGGATGGAATCATCGCCTAAAGCCGCCTTCTTGAATTCAACCGTATCTCTGATCGAAGGCATGCAGAACTGATCAACTTCCGAGAGAATTCTCTCCATGAAGATGTCGCCTACAGACTCGATAACGCCGCCGCCATATACAACGATGTCAGGGCTGAATGTATTAACGAGATTGCCTGATGCGATAGCCAGATAGTGTGTTGCACGGTAAACTGCTTCACGCGCTACCTCATCACCTTCAGCCAATGCCTTCTTAAGAGCCTTTGACTTAAAAACGCCTTCTTCAACTGCATCAGCCATAAGAGACTTTCTGCCTCTTGCGACCTGCTGTCTGATATATGAAGTCATACCCTGCTTGCTTGAGAAAGCCTCAAGGCATCCTCTCTGACCGCAATTGCACAGAGGGCCCTCCGGTTCCATGATTATATGACCGTATTCTGCAGCCTTGAACTTATTACCCGTAAAGAGTTCACCGTTAAGAATAAGTCCGCCGCCCATGCCTGTTCCGACAAAGAAACCTACAACGTTCTTGTATCCTCTTGCGGCACCATACTTGTACTCACCGAGAACACCGACATTTACATCGTTTCCGATATAGAAAGGGCAGCCGAATTCATCTTCGATTGGCTTCCTGATATTGTAGTTTCTCCAGGGAAGATTTGGCGAGAAAAGAACGATGCCCTTCTCCTGATCGATTACGCCCGGAGCACCTGCTGCAATGGCATGAAGATCAGACTTCTTGATGCCTGCACCTGTGATGAGTTCTCTTACGACACTGATGATGAGTTCCTCAATGTTTTCCGAAGTGTTACCACCGGCCTTGGTCTTTTTCTTGAGTCTGTACACGATCTCTTTCTTGGAATTGAAAACAACACCAAGAACTTTGGTTCCGCCTATATCAAGACAAAGATTATAAGATTCTGCCATAGCTTATGTCCTCCTTCTGTATTGATTCAAAATATAATTTCTGTCAGCTGACGTTTACGGCTATTCCCGTTCCGGAAACACTGATATTCTTTTCCTGTGTGCCGTTCTTATAGACAAGAACAGGCTGTTTGCCTTCAACGATGCACTCTTTCTTTATGATGCATTCCTTGACATCCTTCTCGGAAGGAATATTAAACATAACATCTCTCATTGCTTCTTCAATGATGGATCTCAAACCTCTCGCACCGGTGTTCTGTTCGATTGCCCTGTCTGCGATGGCTCTGATTGCATCCTCTTCAAAAACAAGTTCAACGTCGTCCATCTTGAGCATCTTCTTGTACTGCTTGATGATCGCGTTCCTGGGTTCTGTGAGAACTCTTACGAGTGCATCAGCGTCAAGCTTATCAAGAGCTACCGTAACCGGGAGACGTCCGATGAACTCAGGGATCAAGCCGAACTTCATGAGGTCATCAGGCTTAACATCGTGGAAATAGAAACCGCTGTTACGGTCCTTCTTGGACTGGACCTCAGCACCGAAGCCGTACTGCTTCTGTTCAACTCTCTGTGCGATGATCTCATCGAGACCGTCAAACGCACCGCCGACAATGAAAAGGATGTTTGTTGTGTCGATCTTGATGCACTCTTCGTTAGGATGCTTTCTGCCGCCCTTCGGGGGTACATTTGCAACCGTGCTCTCAAGGATCTTGAGAAGGGCCTGCTGAACGCCTTCACCGCTTACGTCACGGGTTATGGACACGTTCTCGGACTTCTTTGTGATCTTATCGATCTCATCGATATATACGATACCTGTCTGAGCTCTCTCGATATCATAATCTGCAGCGATAATGAGCTTTAAAAGGATGTTCTCAACGTCTTCACCGACATAACCTGCCTGTGTAAGGCTCGTGGCATCAGCAACTGCAAAAGGAACATTGAGGATCCTTGCAAGAGTCTGTGCAAGAAGTGTCTTACCTGAACCTGTAGGTCCCAAAAGAAGAATATTACTCTTGGAAATCTCCGTATCGTCTGCAGGAAGATCAGAATATACTCTCTTGTAGTGATTGTATACGGCAACGGAGAGCGCGATCTTGGCGTCATCCTGACCGATTACATAATTATCAAGCTTCTCCTTGATCTCATGAGGAGTAACAAGCTTCTTGGGCTTGATGGAACGCATCTTGCGCTTTTTATTGACCTTTTCCTCCTCGGCAACGATGCCGTAAGCAGTTCTGATACAGTCAATGCATATATAGCAGTTTACGCCGGAAAAGAGTCTCGGTACCTCGTACTCTGATTTACCGCAAAATGAACAACTCAAAACCTCTCTAGAGTCTCCGCCGTAACCGCCGTTCTTAGAATTAGCCATTAGTAATCTCCCGAAATCAAATATTCGTAGTCATGTTATTCTACCACTACTGGCCATTTTAACAAAATAATATATATATAATATTTCAAAAAGGTGAAATTTTGGACATCAGCCGTCAAAAACAGGCTTAAATGTCCTCAGAATCGAGAATAACCGTAAACGGTCCGTCATTAATAAGACTTACCTGCATATCGGCACCGAATACACCCAGTTCAAGTTTCTTAACCTGAGGTCTGATGGAATCGGAAATGTAATCGTATAACTCTTTGGCCCTCTGGGGAGGCATGCTGTCCGTAAATGAAGGTCTGTTCCCATGCCTGCAATCCGCATACAGCGTAAACTGGGATACAAGAAGCATTTCGCCCTCTATGTCTGCAATGCTTAAGTTGGTCTTGCCGTTACTGTCTGAGAATATGCGCATCTTTAACAGCTTCGCGATCATCTTATCCGCAACCGCTTCATCATCTTCCTTGCCGACTCCCACAAGAACAAGCATTCCCTGCCCTATGGAAGCAGTCCTGACGCCATCTATATCGACAGAAGCCTGTCTTACTACCTGAATGCAAAATCTCATTTATCAGAACCCCACATCACTGTTTAATGTCTCCAAAACATACCATGAACCACCGGCTTTGTAGACGATAACATAGAAATCAGTGTGGAGTTCCTGCGAGTCGTATTCGAAGACGACCTGAACCTTCTGGATCTGCATGACTTCAACATCACTGTACCCAAATCCGGTAACCGTGGAGATCCTGGATCTCATGTATGCTTCATCGTAACCGTTGGCAAGTGTTATGTCTCGGTAATCGAGAGTTACGGTACCTAAAAAAGTACCGCTCATGTTGAAAATCTTCTTATATTCGTCGTAAATATCAACACCGGCAGAATTACCCAGTTTCGTAAGGAAGCCTTCAGGATAACAAGCCTCAAACAAAGCTCTGTTTCCCCAGAAGAGAGACTCGATGTACGCTCTGGCAGCATATCTGCCTTCCGCATTTGCCGTTTCGACCGTAACAGGCGTTTCTATGGTTGTATTGGCAGGCTGCGGATTGTTGCATGCCGTCAACGAAATCATGAATATAAAAAGCACCAATACTGCGGCAGTAATCTTACGCATTATTTCTCTCCTGATCTATCATTTTCTTAACATAATCAAGATACTCATTGACCTTGCGCTCATAGCCAATGTCAGTAGGTTCATAATATTTCGTTCCGAGTCTCTTGTCAGTCATATACTGCTGTTCCGTTATATGTCCCGGGAAGTCATGAGGATACTTATATCCGACACTGTATCCCAATTCCTCCATTCCTTTCGCTGGTGCATTTCTCAAATGCATCGGAACCACACCGGTATCGTTGTTTCTTACATCGGCAAGAGCTTTGTCGATTGCCAGATATGAGGCATTGGATTTGGGCGAGGTTGCAACGGTAATTGCAGCTTCAGCCAGCGGTATCCTGGCCTCAGGCATGCCGACGGCTCTCGCGCATTCATATGCCGCTACGGCAACAAGAAGCGCGTTGGGATTTGCCATTCCGACGTCTTCTGCAGCGCAGATCATTATTCTTCGTGCCAGGAACTCAATGTCCTCACCCGCTGCCAGAGCGCGTGCAAGATAAAGAATAACGGCATCAGGATCAGATCCTCTCATGGACTTTATCATGGCGCTGATATTGTCGTAGTGATACTCGCCATCCTTATCGAATAACACGGTCTTGGTCTGGATACATTCCTTCATTACCTCATCGGTAATAACGATGGATCCGTCAGCAGACGGCGGAGTAGTAATTACGGCCAGTTCAATGCTGTTCAGAGCCGTTCTGCCATCGCCATTGGAAGTCTCCGCGATCTTAAGCAAAGTCTCTTCCGAGATCTTAACTTCCATGTCGCCGAGGCCGCGTTCTTTATTGGACAGTGCATTCTTAAGGACTTTAACGATGTCTTTTGCCTCAAGGGGCTTAAGCTGGCAGACGGTAGATCTTGATACAAGAGCCTTATTCACTTCAAAAAACGGATTCTCGGTAGTAGCGCCGATCAGCACTACCGTGCCGTCCTCAACGAACGGCAGGAGTGCGTCCTGCTGAAGCTTATTGAACCTGTGGATCTCGTCGATGAAAAGAACCGTCTTGCGTCCTTCCGACAAAAGCGGATTGGACGCATCGGAAACGACCTTCTTAATATCAGAAACGCCCGCAGTAACGGCATTGAGCTGCTCAAATCTGGACTTCGTGGTATTCGCGATAACACGGGCCAATGCAGTCTTGCCTACTCCGGGCGGTCCATAAAGAATGATCGACGACAGACGGTCTGCCTCGATCATCCTTCTTAACATTTTACCTTCACCAATTATGTGCTCCTGACCCGCATACTCATCCAATGTCATAGGAGACATTCTGTAAGCAAGCGGTTTATCTTCCATAATCGTCAGGGCATCAAACGGTTATTCCTGAGATCAAACGATGTCAGGATATACGGGATACTTATCAGTAAGAGCCTTAACTCTCTTGATAGATTCTTCCTTCTTGTTGTCGTAATCGAAGATGCAGTCAGCAATGATGTTTGCAACTTCAACGAAATCCTCTTCCTTGAAGCCTCTTGCCGTAGCTGCAGGAGTACCTACACGAACACCGGATGTTACTGTCGGCTTCTCAGGATCGAAAGGAATTGTGTTCTTGTTAGCTGTGATGTTTACATCATCAAGACGCTCCTGGAGCATGGCACCTGTAACACCTGTACCTCTGAGGTCGATAAGCATGAGGTGGTTGTCAGTACCGCCTGATACGAGGTTAACGCCTCTTGCGAGAAGAGCCTCGCTCATTGCCTTGGCATTCTTAACGATCTGCTCAGCATATGCTCTGAACTCAGGAGAGAGAGCTTCCTTGAATGCAACAGCCTTAGCAGCGATGATGTGCATGAGAGGGCCGCCCTGCTGTCCCGGGAATACTGCGGAATTGATCTTCTTAGCGTATTCTTCCTTGCACATGATGATACCGCCACGGGGTCCTCTCAATGTCTTGTGAGTTGTTGTCGTAACGAAATCAGCATACGGAACCGGATTGGGGTGAAGTCCTGCAGCAACGAGTCCTGCAATGTGAGCCATGTCTACGAAGAGGTATGCGCCAACTTCATCAGCGATCTCTCTGAACTTCTTGAAATCAATGATTCTGGGATATGCAGAAGCACCGGCAACGATAACCTTCGGCTTGCACTCGAGTGCCTTAGCGCGGATTGCATCGTAGTCGAGCATCTGTGTCTTCTCGTCTACCTGATAGAACTCAGAATGATATGTTCTACCGGAAACGTTGATCTTCATACCATGTGTTAAGTGACCACCGTGCGAGAGGTCAAGACCAAGGATCGTATCACCGGGTTCAAGGATAGCAAAATAAACTGCTGTGTTAGCCTGTGCACCGGAATGGGGCTGTACGTTAACGTGCTCTGCGCCGAAAAGCTGCTTAGCTCTGTCGATAGCGAGCTGTTCTACGATATCCACATATTCGCATCCGCCGTAATAACGCTTTCCCGGGTAACCCTCAGCGTACTTGTTTGTGAGAGGTGAACCAGCAGCTTCAAGAACTGCCTCGGATACCATATTCTCAGATGCGATAAGCTCGATCTTGTTTCTCTGACGTCCGATCTCCTGCATAATTGCGGAGTAAACTTCAGAATCCTCAGCCTTAATGTGGTCGTACATATATGCAAATCCTCCTTGGATTAAAAATCACGCGCCTATTGTATATAAATTCCCCATTTCAATCAAGGGAAAAAGGGTTCATTATATTTTATATATTTCGTCTGCTGAAGGAGCCGGCATTTGGCGGATTGTCCCGTCAAGGCCTATGGTTTTGGCGCCTTCGGCAAGTTCGGTGAACTCTCCGATAACGGTTGCCCTTATACCGTTTGCACCCAGAGCTTCAATAACTTTGTCCGGTTCTGAGGATGCGATCATGAGTGCGCCTGATGAAATAAGTCTGAAAGGATCAAGTTCAAGAGCCTCACAGATAGCCTTGGAACAGTCGGTAAACGGAACAAGTCGCTGGTCAAGAGTGACACCGGTCTTCGAGAAATCCGCCATCTCAAATGCTGCTCCCTCTACACCGCCCTCAGTTACGTCATGCATGAGATTTACGCATGATCTGGGGAAACCATCATACCTGGCTGAATTATCGGAAGCTGCCAAAGGTCCCAAAACAGTGCCTTCCTTAACAACGGAGATAAGTTCACCGTATGTTTTGGCTTCTTTAATATACTCGTCAGGGATTTTGCCTTTTAACTTATCCGAATGTTCATTTGCTGCAATGAAACTTCCTTCGATAGCTGCCGTCTTGGTAATGATCAGCTTGTCTCCGGGCATTGCGTGACCGAGAGGAACGGGGCTACCCTTCTCTACCACTCCGAAAGCAGTTGAAATAACAACGAATCTGTTTACGCAGTCGGATACTTCAGTATGGCCTCCGACGATATCAACGCCAAGCTTCTGTGCCTCACGGCTCGCCTGGTCAACGATCGATACGATCTCATCCTCCGTGGCATTCGGCGGAGCGATGATTACGATCAGGATGCCGGTAGGCTTCACGCCGCATGCGGCAATGTCATTACATGAAACGTGAATGGCAAGCGTACCTGATTCACTTCCGCCTGCCGTTATGGGATCGGAAGACGTTACGAGAAGATTCTCGCCGGTCTTGAGCCATGCGCAGTCAGCGCCTATTCCGGCGCCTGAAACAGTCTTACTGGATAACTTCGGAAGTCTGGACAGAACAAGTGATTCCAACTGCTCGTCCGTAAGCTTACCTATTCTCAAAACCTGCCTCCTGTCGTTCTTATCAGAACGGTTCAATAACTATATCTTCAGTTCCGGCAACTCCGGACTCAACAAGCATCTCTATGTCGAGATTCTTCTCTGCCTCGATTATATCCTCCGGATGAGGATGTGTCTTCGGATGCTTTGCGACAAAGACCGTGCAGCAGTCTTCATAAGGAAGGATCGAAGTCTCAAATGCTCCGATGTCTCTGGAAATATCGCATGTAGCCTGCTTATCGATACCGATGAGAGGTCTTAAGATGGGCATCTTAACCACTTCGTTGGTAGCAGCGATGGCTTCCATTGTCTGTGAAGCAACCTGTCCCAAACTCTCGCCCGTGATAAGACACTTACAGTCATTCTTCTGGGCAAGGCGCTCAGCGATCTGGAGCATTACGCGTCTCATGGTTACTGTGAGCATGTCCTGAGGTGAGTTCTTGTAAAGATCGAGCTGGATCTGCGTAAAGTTAACGATATGAAGCGTCATGCGGCCAGAATAACCTGCTACGATCCTGGCGAGGTCAATTACCTTCTGTTTTGCCATATCGCTTGTATACGGATATGAATGGAAATATACAGCATCGAGCGGCATGCCTCTTGAAGCCATCATGAAACCGGCAACAGGACTGTCGATACCGCCTGACAAAAGGAGCATTCCTTTCGCGCAGGTTCCGACGGGAAGACCTCTGTGGGCCATCATCTTGCCAGAATAGATGTAGTTGGATTCACGGATCTCAACATTGAGGATGAAATCCGGATTCTTTACCTTTACAGTAAGTTCCGGGAAATGCTCAAGAATCTGGTATCCGAGTTCTTCACAGATCTCGGGAGATGTCATCGGGAAAGTCTTGTTTCCGCGCTTGCTCTCAACCTTAAACGTCTTGAAATCAGGATTGCGCTCCAAAAGCTCCTTAACGCAGATAAAGGTATTCTCCTTGATCGATTCGAAGTCACCTTCGAACTTTCTGGCAAGGCTTACGGAAACGATGCCGAACACCTGGCATACGGCCTTCATGATGTCTTCTGCTGCCGCCATGCTCTGGAAATTCGGATTATCCTCTTCCTTGGGTTCAATCCAGATACGGCTCTGGCTCTGATAGATCTTCAGATTGCCGAATCTTTTCAGTCTGTACTTGAGATTGCTCTTGAGCTGGATCTCAAATGATCCTCTGTTAAGGCCCTTGAGAGTGATCTCACCCATTCTCGCCAAAAGGACGTTTGCCATTTTTATTTCCTCACTTCACCAGAAATTGATCGTAGATCTCGTCAACGCATTTAATGAACTCTTCAGCCTCTTCCATGGTATTTTCCCTGGAGAAACTGAGTCTTACGGCATTAGCTGCAGTCTTGCGGTCAACTCCGCTCTCGAGAAGGACATAAGAGACCTTCTTCTGCTTTGCCGAACATGCCGACACTGTCGATACGAATATATTGTAGATCTCAAGACAATGAAGCATCGTCTCGGATTCAAAACCCTTAAAAGATACGTTAAGCACATAAGGAAGCGCATCATCAGGTGAGAGTATCTCTGCTCCCCTGGAAGAGAGTTCCTTACGAAGATAGTTATTGATCTCATAAACCTTAGCTGCGCCCTCTTCAATACCCGTGCTTACTTCCTTAAGAGCTTCAAGAAATGCACCTGCAAGGACAGCACTCTGTGTGCCTGAACGCATTCCGTCCTGCTGTCCGCCTCCTACGATCAGCGGATCGATCCTCACGCCCTTGCGGACATAGAGAACGCCGTTACCCTTAATTGAATGGATCTTATGACCGGAGAATGAGCACATGTCTGCGCCCATGGCGGAAAGGTTTAACGGCATTTTGCCAAGTGCCTGTACGCAGTCCAGATAAATAACGGTAGAAGGCGATTTTGCCCTGATGGTTCTGGATATCTGCTCGAAAGGCAGTATCGAACCGGTCTCGTTATTGACAAGAGTAAAGCATGCAAGGGCAACATCACCCTTGTTAAGCTCCTCTTCAAGAGATTCCATGAGAGGCTTGCCGTCACGGCCGACCTTAACATATCTGATCTCGTATCCGAGCTTAGCCAGATATTCAAGGCTCTCAAGAGAAGCCTTATGTTCAGTCCTGGTAGAGATTACCGCATTGCCGGCTCTCTTATTGCGGCTCATGTAGCCCTTGATTGCCGTATTTGCACTCTCCGTGGCGCATGACGTGAAAAAAATCTCCTCAGGTTTAGCACCAAGAAGATCTGCTGTCTCTTTTCTGATACCCTCGTATACCTCAATGGCCTTATTGCCAAGCTTATGCAGCGCTCCCGGATTAGCTGAGCAGCTGTCATCCATGAGTTCTGCGATCCTGGTCTTAACGCCTTCTGATACAAAGGTTGTTGCACTGTTATCAAAATAAATCATGTCGGTTAGTATATAATAAAAAAAGAATTGTGTTCAATAGCAGTTTTTACAAAATCATGCTTATGGGGAGATAAAGCCATGCCGATTGATAAAAAATGTCCGTCTTGCGGCGGCACGATGCTTTTCGCACCTGGTACTGACGGTCTGTTATGCCAGTCCTGCGGCCACACAGAGAAGATCCCTGAACTGATCTCTGAAGTCAAGGCACAGGAACTCGATCTGTCATCCGCGCAGAGCTTTGCAAGTCATGACTGGGGCATGGAAACCCAGGTTTACCAGTGCAGCCAGTGCGGCGGTCAGACTATCAACAACAAGCTCCTGTTATCAGGCATGTGCCCTTTCTGCGGATCAACTACGGTCATTCCCATTCAGCCGAGCACGGAACTGCTGGCTCCCAACGGCATAATCCCGTTCAAGGTCAATGAGACAAGAGCAACCAACTATTTCAAGAACTGGGCAAGAGACCTGTTCCTTGCTCCCGAGAAACTTGCTCAGAATTCAAAGCTCGACAAGTTCAAGGGCATCTATGTTCCCTACTTCACTTTCGATGTCGATACTGTCAATCAGTACACGGGGAAATTTACTTTCAAGACTGACAAGACTGATTCAGAGGGAAAGATCATCTATGAACCCAAATACAAGAGCGGCGCATTCCAGTACCGTGTTAATGATTTCCCTGTTGTGGCAAGCAGCATAATCGCTTCCGACCGCATCCTGGTTTCTGCAATGCAGTACAAGACTGAAGAAGCAAAAGTCTACACACCTGACGCACTCGCAGGATTCCCTGCCGAGAACTACTCGGTAGGACTTAACGAAGCATGGAACAGAGCGGCAAACGACATGAGCCATTACCTCAAGGAAATTGCACGCATCTACGAACATGCAGAATATCAGGTAAACACAAAGATCGTAACAACATCATATTCAAACGTTACCTACAAGTATCTTCTGGTTCCCGTCTGGATAAATTCGTTTGTCTACGACAACCGCCGTTTCATGATAGTCGTAAACGGCCAGACCGGAGAAGTACGCGGCCAGTGGCCAAAGTCTTTCGGCAGACTCGTAAAAGGCGCACTCGGTCTGTTTTTCTGATTATCTTTTCTGTAAAATACTAATCAACTCAAATTTGGAGCGGAGGTCTTATGTTTAAGTTAGTAATCAATCCATCAAAAGAAAAAGGACACATCAATCCTGAGATCCAGGGACATTTCTCTGAGCACCTCGGAAGATGCATATACGAAGGCGTTTACGTCGGAGAAGATTCCGACATTCCCAACACAAAGGGTATGCGTAATGACGTTGTCGAAGCATTGAAAGAAATGAAGATCCCCGTTCTTCGCTGGCCGGGCGGATGCTTCGCAGATGAATACCACTGGAAAGACGGCATAGGTCCCAAGGAACAGCGAAAGAAGATGGTCAACACCAACTGGGGCGGCGTTACCGAAGATAACAGCTTCGGCACACATGAGTTCATGGAACTTGCTGAGCAACTCGGCTGCAAGACATATGTCAACGGCAACATCGGAAGCGGCACTGTCCGTGAGATGAGCGAATGGGTCGAGTACATGACATTTGACGGTGTCTCCCCCATGGCTGACTTAAGAAGAGCTAACGGCAGAGAGAAGCCCTGGACCGTTGACTATTTCGCAGTCGGAAACGAGACATGGGGCTGCGGCGGAAACATGGTTCCCGAGTACTATGCTAACCTCTACAAGCACTATCAGACATTTGTAAAGCAGTACAATCCTGACAAGAAGATCAAGAAGCTTGCCGTAGGTCCTACGGACAAAGACTACAACTGGACTGAGACAATGCTCAGAGAATGCTTCAGACAGCAAGGTTCATTCCCGCAGAACTTCGGTTACATGGACGGCCTTACACTGCACTACTACACACTTCCCTACGACTGGGACAAAAAAGGCAGCGCTACGAAGTTCAACGACAAGGAATGGTACATGACACTGTCCAAGACTTTCGCGATGGAAGAATTCATTGAGAAGCATTCAGCAATCATGGACAGATACGATCCCGACTGCAGGATCGGTCTCATGGTTGACGAATGGGGTACATGGTACGACGTTGAAGAAGGAACGAATCCCGGATTCCTCTATCAGCAGAACACGATCCGTGACGCTCTCATCGCTGGTATCAACCTCAACATCTTCAACAAGCACTGCAAGCGTGTAAAGATGGCTAACATCGCACAGCTCGTTAACGTTCTCCAGGCTGTTATCCTCACTGAGGGTCCGAAGATGGTCAAGACACCTACATACTATGTCTTCAAGATGTATAGCGCTCATCAGGACAACGAACTGCTCGAGAGCTCAATCGATACAGAGTCCATCGGTCTTGAGGAAAAGTACATGGTACCTAACCTCACAGAATCGGTATCCAGGGATAAGGACGGCAAGATCCACATCACTCTTACCAACCTCTCAGCAACAGATTCTTACGATATTGAATCTTCAATTGTCGGCAGCGATATCAAGGCTGTCACAGGTTCAGTTGTTGCAGGCGCGATCACCGCTCATAACACTTTCGATGAGCCTGACGTTGTCAAGGAAGAATCTTTCGATGCTTTCGAGACAAACGGAGACAAGCTCACATTCAAGATTCCTGCGTCAAGCGTAATGCACATCGAAGTTACCGTATGACGAAGATCTGCACAAGATGTCTTCTCAAAGACTTTAGCAAAGAACAGTACGAGGCCATTGTAACCAATGGCCTCGCTTCACTTCCAAAGGAAGATTTAGTAACAAATGATGTCGCGTCCAAAAGACTTGCCGTCTGCAAAGAATGCGACAGACTCAATCAGGGCACGTGCCTCGCGTGCGGCTGTTTTGTTGAACTGCGCGCTTCACTAAAGAAAGGCAGCTGCCCTTATTCACGCTGGTAATTGTATCTCCGGCTTATCTTCAGCCAGATCAGGCAGGCTGAGCCTCACCTGCGTTCAGACAAACGCCTCTGGGATTTGAATCAGTCGGGATATGAAGATCGTTCTTATCGTGTCTGTTTCTGAGATACTCGATAATTGCGAGATTATCGACGGGAGCATCAAGTTCGGAATGCAAAGGTTCCTTACCTTCGAAAACACTTCCTGCAACACCTGCACAGTAATTGGAAACACAAACTCTGTATTTTGCTTCAGTACCGGTAATGTCGACCTTCGTTCCATTATCAAGAGTAATGCTTACGATCTCGTAAACGGGCTCTTCTTCCGTTCCGTTATTGTTATATTCGAACTTCAGGCCTGATACCTGGTCACCATAATCACCGTTATTCAAACCGTCCAAAAGCTGCTGCGCAAGCTCTTCACCGGACAGGTCATATATCATCCATCTGTCATTGAACGGGCAGATGGCATAAATGTCGCCTACTGAAACCTGATAAATTCCATCCTGAGGAACTATGAGATCTTTACGGATGCCGCCTGCATTATAGAAAGCAGCTACTACGCCTTCATCCTTAGTATAATCAAGCATAATTCCCGTTACGAAATTACCGCCGGTGGTAGTTGAACCGCTGATAACTCCATCTTTCTCGACGCTGGAATCAATATATCCAAGAGCCTCGTTCATCTTCTCGCTGATGGATTCCCAAGCTGCCATGGAGATTGCCTTGATGTCAGGATCAAAATTATCGGCATTAGACAATGTGTCATAAAGCAGATCCGGATTATCCATGATGGATACGCATGCCGGGCTCTCAACCATGACATTTCCTTCATTATCGATTACAAGAGTAGCACGTCCGTATCCGGTAGCCTCTTCATAGGACTGAATGTAAGCTACTCCGCTTCCTGCAACTCCGCACTCATGGTCGTTGGTATGACCGCCTGTAACGAGATCAACATCTGCAGGATCCAATGCATTTGCCACGACGTCAGCCGCTTCGTGTGCAACTACGATGGTTACGGCAGGCTGTTCAGCCTCATTGATTTCCTTTACGCGGTTGGAAAACTCAGTAAGATCACCATTAAACTCAAATTCTTCGATCTTGGAACTCAGTATCTCTGATGAATAATCAGGAGTATAACCTATCAGGGCAATTCTGATTCCGCTCTTCTCCACGATGACATAATCCTTGGTCAACAGTGATCTGCGGTGATTTGTTGTATTGTAGATGTTTGCCGACAATACCGGAATGTCAGGATTGCCGCTGTATGAACCAAATTCATAAGCAGGAACCGTTGCAGAAGCATCTGCTCCGTATTGCGTAAAATCCCAATCGAATTCATGGTTACCGGCAGCAACAGCGTCATAATGCATATAATCCAGAGCTGCTCTGAGAGCCGCGCCTTCGCTGAGATTGGATACAGGTGAACCCTGATAAATATCACCGGAGTCAACGACTACAACATCATCGTAATCACCTGATTCCCTGGCATTGCTGAATGCCTTGGCAATATAAGCAAGCCTGTACTGGAAATCGTTCTTATCTCCGCCTGCCGTGTCCATGATATATCCGTGGATATCGCCCGTCTCAAAAACAGCGATCCTAATTTCTTTATAAGCTTCCGTCTCAGGTGTTGTCTCTGCAGTCTGAACTGTTGTTGCTTCTGTCGGAACCGGTTCCGAATATGCCGTAACGATCGTAAATACGACAGCAACGATCATGATGACCAGTAATGCTACTGCAAAAATAACACCACTCTCTTTTTTAGCTTTAGCCATTAAATATCTCCTCGATATGCTTTTTCTTAATAAATCTCATAAAGTATATAACAATGAACCAAAATTACGAAATATCAGAAAAAATTAAGAATGTGGCAAGTTAACCTGATCAGCACCACCAGGCTACAAGCAATTCAATGATGATTGATTCTTGGACTACTACCATTTTTACTATCACTTACCCCAAAAATGACAGAAAAAGACGATTTATGACGAAACATCATAAAACAAGTGAATGCTCTAAACCCCTTGAAAACAAAAGAAAAATGGCTTTCCATGACACATCACGGAAAGCCACGAAACCTGGTGCAGATGGCGGGACTTGAACCCGCACGAGATTGCTCCCACTAGCACCTGAAGCTAGCGCGTCTGCCAATTCCACCACATCTGCGTGCGGGATAGATTTTATAACATGAATCTGATTTTTTCAATAAGTACCGGTTTGAGATTGTCCTATAATTCAAAGCACTTTATTATTATAATCTCCGTATGGATAAGATTAGTGTTTCCGTTACAGATCTGGCTTCATATATTTCACGCCGCGGCAATCTTGCCGGCGGTTCATATGGATCTGTTTCAGCCGTGGAAGGAACAAGACTTCATCAGAGGGTCTTTGCCGACCTGAAAAAGGCATATGGAGACATTGTCATAACCGAAGAAGCCCTGATTTACGATTACATAGCTGAATCCGGCATCTGCCTGTCTGTCAACGGCCGATTTGACGCCATGCTCGTCAATCCCGGTAAACCTCCGATGTTATTCGAGATAAAGTCCTTTAACTCAACAAAAGAGGATTTCGAAGCGCTCGTACGCCCTGAACATGTAACCCAGCTCAAGTTATACGGGGCGATGTATCTTCTTACAAATTCAGACATCCTGGACATTTCATTAACTTTAAGATATGTGTCCATAACCAGTCTTGAGAGTTTTGAGAACACTTATACAATGTCTTATGAAGAGGCCGAGAAATATTGGGAAGATATCTGCTCAGAATACTGTATCTTTGCAAAGACACTTCTCGATTACCGTAACAGCCTCATGGATTCGGTAACACAGATAAGATTTCCTTTCGATTCAATAAGACCCGGTCAGAAGGAATTCATGAAGAAGGCACTGCTGGCTCTGAATTCACAGGAAGCTTTCTTTGTTGAGGCGCCTACCGGTATCGGCAAAACAGTTTCCGTCCTATACCCTGCAGTAAAGGGTCTGGTAAAAAACAGATACGACCAGATATTCTATCTGACAGCCAAAGAAGCTACCAGAGGAGTTGCCGAGGCAACTCTGAATGCCATGAGAAGATCCGGTCTGCTGATAAGGTCGATCACATTAAGATCCAAGGAGAAGATGTGTCCTTTTGGAACAGAATGCGATGCGAAATTCTGCCCTCTTGCAAAAGATTACTATGGCAAGCTCAAGGATGCCCTGTCAGAATCGCTTTTGCTTGATGAGATCACACCTGAGAAGATTACCGAGATTGCACTAAGACACGGCATCTGCCCTCACGAGTTCATGATAGATACGATGAACTACTGCACGGTAGTTATCGGCGACTATAATCATATCTTCAGTCCGAGAGTTTCACTGATCGAGAAGGATCCCGTTAACCAGAGAATCGCCGTTCTCGTGGATGAGGCACACAACATGATCGACAGAGGAAGAGACATGTTCTCTGCCTCCTTCTCACTAAGCCTTATTGACGAGATGCTAAAGGATTTCAAGGGCCGTGACACAAAGATTGAGACGATGATCCATCAGCTCAGGAATTACTTCGTAAACATCGGCACATGTTTCGATTCTTCCAGTTCATGTTTTAAACTTCTCGAACAGGCTGATGAGCATAAGGTATTAATGACCGAGAACTGGGAAGCAATGAGACACCCCCCGAGGCAGCTCTATGCCAAAATGTGGTATGCGATAAGACAACTATCGTTTGTTTTGGATAAACTCGAACAGGGACAGTGCAGAAAAACTGCAGTTAAATTCTTTTTTGAAGCCAGATATTTCTTAACCGTTCTGGAGCATTATTTCGACAACGCATACATAACTGCCGCATCCAGAGATAATGGCGACATAGTGCTGACTCTTAACTGTCTCGATTGTGCTTCGAAGCTGGATTACATAATCAGGGACAGAATGTCCGTAATCTTTTTCTCGGCAACATTCACGCCATACGAGTATTACCGCAACTGTCTCGTAGGACCTGACTGTGATTATGCGTCTTTCTTAAGACTTCCCTCTCCTTTCCCGCCTGAGAATCTTGAGATCATGATCGACTCTGATATATCCACGACATATAAGAACCGCTCAATCACGCAGGAAGAACTGGTTCAGAAGATATCTGAATGTTTTAATGGAAGAACCGGAAACCACATGATCTTCTTCCCGTCTTTTGAATACATGAATCAGATCATGCCCCGGATCGAGCAGGAACTCAAGGCAAAAGGAGTAAAGGATTTCAGGATAATTTCCCAAGTCTCGGATATGACAAGCGTCGAAAAGGAGGATTTCCTTCAGGCATTTACCGAACCATACAAGGGACTGCTTATTGGGGCTGCCGTTTTAGGCGGACATTTCGGCGAAGGAATCGACCTTGTCGGTGACAGACTGACCGGCGTGGTAATAGTGGGTGTTGGTCTTCCGAAAATCACGCCAGAGAGACAGATACTGAGCAACTACTATTCCGAGAGATTTGGCGACGGATTCTCTTTCGCTTACAGATTTCCGGGCTGGCAGAAAGTCCTTCAGGCTGTCGGCAGAGTCATAAGGACAGAAACAGACACAGGTTTTGCGCTCCTCATAGATGAAAGACTCGCAAAACCTGAGTATATAATGCTATATCCTGATCACTGGAAGATTTAATCTTACAGAATGACAGTTGAAGTTGCAGGCTCATCACCAAGAGTGATAATTCCTTCGCAGCCTTCGAGCTCGTAAGTACCCTTTGTACCCTTGATGCTGGCAATACCATCAGCGTTGGTACGGATGAATTCACCCTTTGTCCACCACTCACCCTTAACAAGACTGAGCAACTTGTTGTAAGCAGGCTTACATCTGTTATCTTTAGTAACAAGACCGCTGGGTGCATTGAGCCATGCGCCGTCAGCAAAATCCCATCCTGTAATAGCTTTGATATTAGGATCAGCAAATAAGATCCTGTACATCTCTTCCCACTCTTTAGCCTGACGTTCTTCACCTTCTGGTGTCGTAGGCCACTCATCGACCTGCCAGTCGTTGAGGTCTTCGATATATGCAGGCATGATCTCGCCGGAGATCAGTGTATTCTCAGTAAAGTGGATCGGGAGACCGAATCTTCCGAATCTCTTCAGAACATCACGGAGCTTTTCCTCACCCCAGTATCCCTGATGCTGGTGTGACTGGATTCCGATGGCGCTGATCTCAACGCCTGCTTCCAGACACTCTTCGATAAGCTTCTCGTAATTAGGTGAAGTATTGAAATCGTTGATAAGGAACATACCATCCGGATTTGCAGCTTTTGCAGCAGCGAAAACTTCCTTGACGAGACCTACTCTTCCATACTTCTTGCAAAGTCTTGTAACCGCATTATCGTATTTGTCAAATACAGGCATGATAACTACTTCGTTGATTACATCCCAGATATCAATGACACCCTTAAAAGCTGTTACTTCTCTATTGATCCTGTCGAGCTGCTTCTGAAGGATAACTTCATCGGGATACTCCATGAGCCAGTCTGCGCATACGGTATGCCAGCAAAGCGGATGTCCCTTCAATGTGACACCGTTAGCCGTAAGGCGCTTTGCAGCATCCATGAGCATCTCGTAATTGGGCTGACCTTCAACGGGTTCATATCTTCCCCAATAGAAAGGGAGTGTTCCGTAATTCATGAGAGCAAGCCATTCATTGCGTCTCTCCGAATTATCCGGTCTGCCGGGATAATCAAGGAAATCAAATGCTCCTGAACCAAAAAGGAACTGATGTGATTTCTGATTTAATACCAGTTCTTTATTTGCAACGGGCTGTCCGTTCTTATCTGTAACTCTGACAATTCCTTCTCCGATTCTGTGTGCTGGAGTAGTATTTATATTCATAAGATTATCCCCTTTCGAGATGTAACATTAGCAAGAGTCTAACAGATATATTATTGCTCAATGATATTATTCTGTCTTAATATTTATGATTTCTTTGATAAAAAAAACAAAGGACAGAAATGCTAAAGATTTAGCACGGATAGTGAATCGTAAACCTTCTCGAAATGAACGGACAGATAGTCTGTGGTAAAGTCTCTTAAGTCTTCTTCGGTTTTCTTGTCAGCTGTCGAAGTAAACATTCTCTTCAGATCACAAGTCGCAAAGAAATTCAGCGCCCTTACGGAAGGCTCATCCAAAAGTCTGTTAAAAGTCCTGTTCTGTGTACCGGAAGAACCACCGGAAATGTCTATCATGTATCTGCCCTGCTTATCTCCCGTTGCCTTATACAAAGGATCGTTAAGATCGTACAGAACGGTAAAACCTGCTATGGTAAGAAGCCTCCAGTTAAAAGCGGAATAGATCAGCAGATATTTATCTTTGTTATTTGCGAGCATGTAATATGCATAAACTGCCAGCTCATATGCTTCCTTGGCATTCTCACTCTGCAGCGTGCAGTCCATGAGACATGAAGATATATGTGCAGCTACTGCCATCTGTTCCAGACTCTCCATGATCTTCGAATTGCTCTCAATTATGGATGCGTCTTTGAGGTAATAGTAACCGTGTGATACCGATACGACAAAATCACAGAGCATGTATGGCATCGAGAAACACCCAAGGAAACTGTTGGGTTTGGCAACGCCTTTTGCGCAAATGGTAATAAGACCTCTGTCTGCAGTCAGTACAGATAAAAGCCTGTCCTTATCTTTATATTCGCTGGAACGGATTATCAGACCGCGGCAGTTGAACGGATCCATCAGTCGTCGATGTCTTTGCCGAGGCCTGTCTCACCGAGCAGTGCATCGTTGTTCTGCCAGTCGTTTCTGACCTTAACATATAGATCCAGGAACACTTTGCAATCGAGCATCTTCTCGATATTTCTTCTTGCGGCCGTACCGATACGCTTGATCATCTGGCCATCCCTGCCAATGATGATTCCCTTATGTGAATCCCTTGCGCAGATAATGTCAGCCTTGATGACTGCCATTGTACGGTCGTCACCGTCGGTTATCTCACCGTCATCGTTCTTTTCCTTGAACTCGGTAATGATGACTGCAGTACCATGAGGGATCTCCTGATCTGTATAATGCAGTACCTGCTCACGTATGAGCTCAGCAGCGATGACACGCTCAGTCTGGTCAGTCATGTATTCACTGTCATAGAGCCTCGGTCCTTCGGGAAGCATCTTGGTGATTACAGACAGGAGAAGATCAACGTTTCTGCCCGTCTTCGCGCTTACCGGGACAACGTCTTCGAAGTCATAAAGCTCAGAATACTTCTGAGTAAGCGGCAGGAGTTTTTCCTGGCCTGCTTCATCGTATTTGTTGATTACAAGGATAACCTTCTTATTGCTGTCCTTGAGAAGTGTCATGAGTTTCTTCTCAACTGCACCGGGTTCAGGGAATCTTCCGTCAGCAAGAAGAACAACGCAGTCAGCACCCAGTGCTGCTTTGTAGGAACGGTCAACCATGAACTCACCCATCTTGGATGTAGGCTTATGGATACCGGGTGTATCAGTAAAGATTATCTGCGTATCTTCCGTGTTATAGATTGTTCTGATATTTGTTCTCGTTGTCTGCGGCTTATGAGATACGATTGCGATCTTCATGCCCGTGATGTAGTTCAAAAGCGTTGATTTGCCTACGTTTGGACGGCCGAGCAAAGCTACCGTACCGCAGTGCTTACAGGGTGTTCCGGCAGGAATGAATCCTTCTGCCTGAACGCCTTCCCTGTGATTATCCATCTCATAAACGTCCTGGATCTCATCATCAAAAGCAAGTACCAGTTCCTTCATGAGTCTCTTCTGTCGGTCGATCATGATTTTCTCATCAGTGGGATCAATATGATCATAACCCAGTAAATGCAAAAGAGAATGAGCAATGAGGAACATTGCTTCACGCTCGAAAGAATGTCCGAAGCTCTCAGCCTGTGCTTCGCATGCAACGGGATTAATGAGGATATCACCATAGCAGAGAATCTGATTACCTTCTTCATCAGTCTCAAAATCTCCGCTGTCGGGGATCATCTCAAAATCACCGTCTCTTAATTCAAGCATCGGGAATGACAGACAGTCAGTCTCTTTATCGATATCTCTCTGCTCGCGGTTGATCTCACGGATCTCTTCAGGCGTTACAAAAGTCAGCGTTGCATATGCATCCTTAAGAGATCTGGACACCTTAGGTGAACAGTATTCCTCACCTGCAATTACATCACTTAGCTTATCTATAAAGTCGTTCAGCGATGTGAGTTTATCTTCGGAAAAACCTTCCGCATTATTAACTACATTGATTTTCATTCAGGGTACTTGATCCTTTCGTGGAAGACACCGGCATAAACCTGCTTGAATGCTATAACTATTTCTTCGAGATCATCAAAAGACAGTCCTGAATTGCTCAGCTGGTCCTGATCGATCTTATCCTTGATAAGCGCACGGATGAGCTGTTCAGCGCTCTGGACATCAGTGGTCTTCATCGATCTGACTGCAGCTTCACAAGTATCAGCAAGCATGACGATGGCAGACTCTCTTGATGAAGGAATATGACCTCTGTATCGGAAATTATTGATATCCGGAGGTTCAAGACCTCTTGTCTTCGCATCTTCTACGGCCTTGCGGTAGAAATATGAAGGATATGTAGTTCCGTGATGCTCATCAATGATCTTAACGATGGCATTGGGGAGTCTCTCCTTCTTCGCAAGCTTAACGCCGTCTTCAGGATGCTTGGTAATGATGGCTACACTCTCCATAACCGTAAGCTGGTCATGAGGATTTACTCCGCCATGCTGGTTCTCCGTGAAATATTCAGGATTCTCAAGCTTACCGATATCGTGGTAATAAGCAGCAACCTTGCAGAGCAACGCATCCGCTCCGATGGCTTCTGCTGCAGAGTCAGCAAGATTGGCAACCATCATAGAATGCGAATGTGTACCTGAAGCCTCAAGGAACAAGCGCTTAAGCAGGTGCTGTCCGGGCTGGCTCAGAGAAATAAGCTTTACAGGTGAAGCTGCATTACTGATGAGTTCATAGATAGGAGACAAACCGATTGCTGCGACGAGTGAAGCGATGCAGCTTACAAAAGTAAAGATAAACGAATTAAGGTATTCCGTTCTCGCATTACCAATAAGGAAATTGTAAGCAAGGCTCGTTGTGATCGTTGCGAGCGTCGGGAAGAAAATAAGTGCTGCGTTATTGATTATCCTGTCTGTTCTTCCTGCAAATATGGATGTAAGAATAATTCCCACAAGGCTTATAAAGAACATCTCAGGTCCGAAATTATACATCGGCCAGACAAACAGGAGGTTAAACAGCGACAGGATAATACCGTCCTGAGTACCAAGATAAGTTGCACATACTGCCGTAAAGAAAATTACGATGGAAAGAAGCATGGAAACACTTGATAAATAAACTGATGTTCCGATGGTAATAAGAAATGTCGCAATGAGCATATAGAAAACAGGCATGCTGATATTGAGTTTCTTACGTTCAATATTCAGATAAACAAGCGCGCATCCTGATATGATCAATACATATAATGCAACTCTGGCAAGAATAACGAGGTTAAATGAAGAATCTCTGATAAGCTCCAATTCAACCAGATTACTGTATACGTGTTCATCAATGATTCCGCCGGCCTCGACAAGTCTTGAACCCTTTTCGATAACGACCGGATCGTTCAATACCGCGATATAAGCGTTATTTGCCGAATCAGCCGTAGCCTTCTCATCATAGATGGTATTAGGCTCAAGCAAGGATGTAAGGACAACATTCATTCCGTCGGTAAACTTGGAATAAGACGGGTTGGATTCACGGAAAGAATTGATCTGTTCATCTATCTTGCTCTTCAGAACCGCATCGTTGACGTCACCAAGCATAATGAGTTCAGCAAGCGAAGTAGTCTTCTCTCTGATATATGTAAATGTCGGATTAGACATCTCAAAGAAAACAACGATATCTTCAGATGCTATCTCAACATTAAATGTCTGTTCAACATTATTGGACAACTGCTTGGCAGCATCCGCAGGGGTAATCGGATTCTGAGTTGTTCTTGACTGCGTATAAGTCTGTCTCACCTGTTCTGCCAGATCAAAGAAATCATCGACCTTGTCTATGCATTCCTGAGACTGTTTGTCAGATCTTACGAAAATATCATCAACCGTTTCCCTTGCAACAATAGCCCTTCTCTCAGTCTCATATGAATCCGCAAAAGAACGGGGTGCGTAAATATCCTGGTTAGCAATGGAACCGACAACATAGTCATAACTTACCGGGAGAGATCCGTAAAATACCATGAATACAATTGTAAGTGCAGCAAGCACCAACGAGAGAATCTGATGGAACTGAGGTTTTACAGACTTGTTATTACTCATAATTCACCTTTGCTTCTGTTAGCATTCTCATAAGCTTTAACTATTCTTGCTACAAGGCTGTTTCTTACTATATCCGTCTCATTCAGACTAACGATCCTTATGCCTTCGACGCCCGGCAAAACCGTGATTGCATCCTTAAGACCACTCTCAACGCCCCTGGGAAGATCGATCTGGGTGAAGTCACCGCAAACACATGCCCTGCAATTAACGCCGAGTCGTGTTAAGAACATCTTCATCTGCTCCGGAGTAGTATTTTGGGCTTCATCAAGCAGAACAAAACAATCATCAAGATTTCTGCCACGCATGAATGCCAGCGGGGAAACTTCGATAACACCCTTATCGTAATAGCGCTCAAACATTTCCTGACCAAGGAGTGCTGACAATGCATCATAGATAGGACGCATATAAGGATTTACTTTTTCTTCAATATCGCCCGGAAGGAAACCCAGACGTTCTCCTGCTTCGATCGCAGGTCTGGTAAGTATGATCCTTGATACTTCCCTGGCCTTCAGTGCCTTAACGGCCATTGCAACACCCAGGAATGTTTTGCCTGAACCAGCAGGGCCTGAACAGATTACGAGCTCAGACTGTTTCAGTGAATCAACATAAAGTCTCTGTCCCAATGTTCTGGCCTTTATGGCTCTGCCTGAAGGAGTCATATAAAAAACTTCATCCGAAGTCTTAAGGAATTCTTCGAGTCTTCCTTCTCTGGAAAGATTCATAATGTACTGAATGTCAGTCTCATCGATTTCTTCGGAATCAGCAGTCAGCTTATCAAGTGCAATAAAAGCATCTTTGGCACACATAACATTTTCCGAGTCACCTGAGATAACAAAGCCTTTGCCGTCATGCTCAACATCGACATCAAAAAAACCGGCTACTCTTGATGCATAAACACCAGCCGTCCGTGCAGTATTCATAAGCTGTTCGATTCTGTCTTCCAAATACTCTCTCCTATATAAAGAATTATTATGCTAATTACAGATCCCGTCAACAATGTCAGACCTTAAAACCGTTAAGCACCGATGTGTAGTAATCCGGCAGTTCTGTCTCAAAATGCATGGTCTCTCCAGTTCTGGGATGAACAAATGTGATGGCCTGACTGTGCAAAGCCTGTCCCATTAATCCATAATTCTTGCGTCTTGATGCATAAACGGGATCACCTACAACAGGATGTCCGATGTATGCCATATGGACTCTGATCTGATGGGTTCTTCCGGTCTCAAGTATAAGTTTAAGATCAGATATCTCACCTAATCTGTCTATCACTTCAAAATGAGTAATGGCGGGCTTGCCGTCCTTGATAACGGCCATCTTGCGTCTGTCATTGGCAGATCTGCCTATCGGAGCATCTATCATGCCCTTATCTTCTTTGACATAACCATATACAAGGGCTCTGTATTCCCTGACTATCTCATGTCTTGAGAGCATATCGGCAAGCTTAAGGTGCGTAAAATTATTTTTGCAGGCAAGCATCAGACCTGAAGTATCCTTATCGATCCTGTGAACGATTCCCGGTCTTAATACTCCATTGATATCAGACAGATCATCCTTGCAATGAGCAAGCAGAGCATTTACGAGCGTACCTTCGCTGTGTCCTGCAGCGGGATGAACGACCATACCCTGAGGTTTATTGATAACCAGGAGATCTGAATCTTCATAAACGATATTCAAAGGGATATCCTGGGCAACAAATGAATCATCCGGAGCCGGCTCGGGAATGTCAGCTTCAATTTTGTCACCATTCAAAAGCTTAGTACCGGCTTTTGTGATTACCTTACCGTTAACCTGGATCTTTCCGTCATCAATAAGTTTCTTGTAAAAGGATCTCGAATAAGTGCTGTCAAATGCTTCAGCAGCGAAAGTGTCGAGTCTTACTCCGTCCTGATCACATATCCTGGATTCAATCGGCATTATTCTTTTCCTTCTCCTCTTCCAGCTTTGCTTCCGGCTTTTCGTCCGATTCCTCATCCGTTTTTTCATCCGGCTTTTCGTCAGATTTATCTTCCGGCTTTTCATCGGATTTTTCTTCTGTTTTTTCTTCCTTCTTCCTGGTTACAATACTCAGGAGATTCTCAAATGATTTCGAATCGAAAATGATTATGCCGATAAGGAGCACTGTTCCGCAGACAGCACATATATCTGCAAAATTGAAAATCGGGAATGTATAAGAACCGAAATCAAACCTCAAAAAGTCGATTACGTACCTTAACATGATCCTGTCGATAAGGTTGCCAATGGCACCGGAAGACAAAAGACATAAAGCAAGTGATATCAGCTTCATGCTCCTCTTCGAAGCCAGGACCATAAGCACGAAGATGCCTATACCCAATATTACCGAAACGGCGGACAGCATATAGATTCCCCACGGCTTATCTGCAAAAAGCGAGAAAGCACTGCCTGTATTACGGACATAATGGAGATAAAAGAAATTCGGTATGATCTCCCTCTTCGCGTTATAAAGCATTTCTGAATCTATAATCTTCTTAGTAAACTGGTCAACTGAAACCAGCAGCACAAACAGAAAAGAATAGAATAAACTAAGATATATATCTGATTTTCCGTTATTAACTTTTATCTCACTATTATCACTCATATTCACAAAACCGTCTTATATCGGTACACCTTCCGTTTTTATCGGTCTCAAAAATAATACCACATACGAAACCGGGACCGTCTGCCGGCTCGTACTTAGCAGGAAGCTTATATGCAAGTCTCCTGATTGAAGTCTCTTTTTCCATTCCGAGCACGGATATCTTTGCGCCGGTCATTCCGGCATCAGTGATATAACCCGTACCCATGGGAAGTATTGTCTCGTCTGCTGTCTGTACATGAGTATGTGTTCCGGCAACTGCTGAGATCCTGCCATCTAAGTAATATCCCATCGCACACTTCTCGGATGTCGCATCACAATGGAAATCCAGGAAAGTTGTCGTGCATCCTTCCTCATTCTTAAGCTTATCCAGGAGCTTATCGGCATACATAAAAGGATTATCGGGACATACATTGGCATAGACCTGACCCAACATATTAAATACGCCTATCTTCTCTCCGTTCTTCTCGAAAGTACAATAGTCGTAGCCTGGCCATGACGGAGTCATGTTGGCAGGTCTTGCGACATTTCTTACCTTCGTTATCTGGGTTAAGAAATCCCTGTTGGAAAAAGTGTGATTACCCAAAGTAAACAGATTGGCACCTGCAGCTTCGAGATCTCTTAAGATGTTTATGGATGCGCCAAGACCGTGAACGCTGTTCTCGGCATTTACTATGCAGCAGTCAATTGCATTACTTTTTAAGAAACCGGGCATTACCGTACGGAAAGCGCGGCGCCCCGCACCACCGACCACATCGCCGACAAAGCAAACTCTCAAATGCAATACCCCATTTCTTTTTATTATTTAATAATTATAGCAAAAAACGGGCAAACAAAAAGACCTTCGGTTATGTATCTGAATGATACTTAACCAAAGGTCTTGATTTTGTTTTGAACGATGAAACCTAACGCGTTAAATAAATATATATAAATGCGATAAATAATTATTTAGCAACGTCAGTTGCCCTCGTCTCTCTGATGACATTCACTTTGATCTGTCCGGGATAATCGAGTTCATCCTCAATCTTCTTGCAGATATCACGAGCCTTAAGAGTCATCTCATCATCTGATACTTTATCAGGTGAAACGATAACACGAATCTCTCTGCCTGCCTGAATGGCGAAGCTCTTCTCAACACCCTCAAAGCTTGTTGCGATCTCTTCAAGCTTTTCGATTCTCTTGATATATGTTTCGAGATTCTCTCTTCTTGCTCCGGGCCTTGCTGCAGAAATTGCATCTGCTGCTGCGACCAAAACGGCCTCTGCGGAAAGAGGCTCAACATCACCGTGATGCGCCTCAATGCAGTTGATGACTGCGGGACTCTCATGATACTTCTTGGCGATATCGACACCGAGCTGAATATGTGTACCCTCCTGCTCGAAGTCTACAGCTTTACCGATATCATGCAAGAGACCACCGCGTCTTGCAAGATTACTGTCAAGTCCGAGTTCGTCCGCCATCATTGCTGCGATCCATGAAACCTCAATGGAATGCTGCAGTACGTTCTGTCCGTACGATGTGCGGTAATGGAGACGGCCTAAAAGCTTGATAAGTTCAGGATGCAGATTCATTACACCTGTATCAAAAGCTGCCTTCTCGCCCTCAGATTTAATAGTATTATTGAGTTCCTTCCTTGCCTTGCCGGCCATCTCTTCAATTCTGGCCGGATGGATTCTTCCGTCAGCTACAAGCTTTTCAATCGTTAATCTTGCGATCTCTCTTCTTATGGGATCGAACGATGAGAGTACGATAGCTTCCGGTGTATCGTCGATAATAAGATCGACGCCCGTAATAGTCTCGATGGCTCTGATGTTACGTCCTTCACGACCGATGATTCTACCCTTCATCTCATCGTTGGGGAGACTTACAACAGATACAGTGACTTCAGAGACGTAATCGGATGCATAACGCTGAATTGCATTTACGATAATGTCTTTGGCGACCTTATCGGCATCCTGCTTGGTCTTTTCCTCCATTTGCTTGAGCATAAGAGCCATATCATGTGTGTATTCACGCTTTGCTTCGTCAAGCACTAAACTTCTGGCATCTGCAATCGTAAGTCCTGAAATCTTCTCGAGTTCAGTCTTTTTACGTTGCTCGTAATCCTTGGCCCTGGCTTCGAGTTCAGCAATGTTCTGCTGACGTTTCTCGATCTCCTCCTGCTTGCGTTCGCAATTAGCTTCAATACGATTGATATTCTCTTCTTTCTGCTCGAGCTTATTGCGCTCTTTTGCAAGTTCCTGTTTCTTCTCACGTGCTTCACGCTCTAATTCAGAACGGACACGGGAGACTTCTTCTTTTGCCTGCAAAAGCAAATCACGTTTGTTGTTCTCAGCTTCCTTCTGTGCATTTGCGAGAAGAACACTGCTTTCCTCTTTAGATTTGGCAATGTCTTCTTCAAGTCTCTTTTGTTCCCCGGAGAAACCGGCTCTAAAATAACCTGCTGCAATAACTATACCCAGAATAAGACCAACAACGCCCGCGATTATTACAAATATTAGTGATACTTGTGGCACGTTGGTACTCACCTCCAAAATTTATTTAGTTGTCAAAGAACGTTTACAATGGCTCTGACAAGCCATTGAATATTGTAGAAATAAATAACCTTTATGTCAATATTTTGTTAGAATGTAACAATGAGAATCGAGTACTTTGTAGAAAATGAATATAACGGCTGCGAGATCCAGCAGATCATGAGGCGCGAATTCAAGATGAGCACCACATGGGTCAAGCGTGTAAAGCTCTACGGCACAGTCGAACTCAACGGCATTCATGCCAGAGTAAAAGACCGTGTCAGCACGGGCGACAGACTCTTTTTTGAGTATGAAGAGAACTCCGCTGCCCTGACTCCGCCAGCCAACGTCGGAATAATGTTCGAGAACGAGCACTACGCCGTAGTAAACAAACCTGCCGGAATGGTAACCCACCCTTCACACGGCCATCTTGATGATTCTCTCCTAACGAGCCTGTCTGAAAACACACTTCATCCAGTCATGCGTCTGGACAGAGAGACATCAGGTCTCCTGATCGTCGCGAAAGACGGATATTCCCATAACATGCTCGCAACAACGGATATCAAGAAGCGCTACAAGGCTCTCTGCTATGGCAGGTTCGAACCCGTGGACGGAACCATGGACTTCCCCATTGCCAGACGCCCTGATTCAGTCATGATCAGAGACTGCGTTCCTGACGGCAAGCCATCGATAACACATTATAAGACTCTTGCTTACTATGAGAAAGCAGACATTTCTCTTGTCGAATTCGAGCTTGAGACCGGCAGATGCCATCAGATAAGGACTCATTCATGCCATGTCGGTCATCCGCTTTTGGGCGATGGTCTGTACGGACCTTTATCTGAGGATAATCCAAATGAATCTTTAAAATTGCTTGCAGAGATATACGATGAAAAGATCGGCAGGGTTGCCCTTCACGCATACAGGATCGAATACAAGGATCCTTTCGATGAGGAGATTAAAGCATTTGAGGCTGATCTTCCTTCAGACATGCAGTCAGTTATTGAAGGATTGGAATGATTACAGATTCTGCCACTTAATGCATTCAGGTCTTTTGTCTGTTTCAAGGAACTCCCTGACGCAATCCATAGCCTTTGAACGGCCGGGCGGTCAGTTAAATGATGCGATCAGGTCTTCTGCAAGTCTCAATGAAGAATCAGAATCAGAACCCGATAAGAGTCTGGATACTTCCTTAACTTTGCTGTCGCCATTTATCTCAGTGCAGATGGTTTCTGTATTACCTGATACAACCTTCTTCGTAAGTACGAATCCCTTATCTGATGCGGCAGCGATCTGCGCGGTATGTGTAACGCACAATACCTGATGTGCTTCAGAAATAGCCTTGAGCTTATTCGCAATGGCAAGTGATGCCTTACCTGAAACACCTGTATCGATCTCATCGAAGATAAGTGTGGGAATGAGATCCACACGGCTCAATACATTCTTTACCGCGAGCATTATTCTCGAAGCTTCACCACCTGATACGATGGCGGACAGAGGTCTTACCTCCTGGCCGGGGTTGGCGCTGAACCTGAATGAGATATCGTCAATGCCGGACAGCGAGAAAAACTTTGATTTCTCTCTTCTAACAAAGCTTACTTCGAATACGGCATTGGGCATCTCAAGATCAGCAAGTTCTTTGGTGATCGCCTTCTCGAGTTTTGCTGCATATACCTTTCGCTCAGACGACAAGTCTTCTGCGATCTTTAGAAGTTCCTTTTCCTTGACGGAACGCTGTTTCTTCAGATCCTGAAGAATATCCTTATTCTTCTCGATGCTGTCCAATTCAACTTTCGAATCTTCAGCAAACTTATTTATCTCTGCAATCGTCGTTCCGTACTTAGCCTTGAGTTCATAGAGCAATCCGATACGCTGCTCGGTACGCTCTCTTAAATTCTCATCGTAATTGTTATCTGCAAGAATCTTATCAAGATCTGATGTAAGAGCATCAAGATCAAGTGCCAGAGCCTGTGCACGCTCAGCGATATCCTTGAGTGATGCATCGTTCTGCGAAGCCTTAAGCAGTTCACGCGAAGCCTGGCTCACAGCCTGTGACGGACTCTGATAAGAACTGTCCGAAGACAGGTAACCGGCTGCATTCGTAAGGCTGGTGAACATTGCCTCGTTCTGGGAAATGTTTTTCTTAGTCTCAAACAGAGTCTCTTCTTCGCCGTCCTTAAAGCCGGCAGCTTCGATCTCGTTTACCGCGAACTCGAGATAATCCCTTCTCCTCTCAAGATAATCAGGAGATGAAGAAATCTCCTTGATACGGACAACGAGGTCCTTGAATTCCTGGAGGCTTCTCAAATAATCCTTGCCAAGGCTGATGCATTTATCACCTGCAAATCTGTCCAAGAGCTTTACGTGCGTGCTCTCGTCGAAGATCGCCTGTGTATCGTGCTGTCCGTGGATGTCGACAAGCCTGGATGAGATATCTCTCAAGATACTGTTCGTGACACCGGTACCGTTGACTCTAGCTACGGACTTACCGCTGTCATAAACAGTTCTGCTGATGATGAGCATGCCATCGTTGTCTTCTATTCCGTTATCTTCAAGGATCTTGTTAAACTCTGAATCGTTAAGATTCGTGCAGTCGAAAACTGCCTCAGCAAAGCATGAGGGACTTCCCGTACGGATCAATGTCCTGGATGCTTTCGCGCCGAGGATAAGACTGATTGCATCGACAATAAGGCTCTTACCCGCACCGGTCTCACCGCTTATTACGTTGAGTCCTTTTCCGGGTTCGAAGACCACATTGCTGATGACTGCAAAATCTCTGATCTCAAGTCTTACGAGCATTAGGATCAGCCCTTTTCGGTCATGTCCTGAATTGTGGTAAGGAGAGCCTTTGCTTCCTCTATTCCGGGGCATGCGGCAAAAATGGTATCATCGCCTGCAATGGTTCCGACGCATTCTTCCAGATGCATCGAATCAAGAGCAGATGCTGCTGCACTTGCCATACCGGGTAATGTCTTGATGATTATCATGTTCATCGCCTGATTGACGGAGATGATGCTGTTTGAAAATACTGCGAGAAGTCTTCCGGGAGCCGTGTCGCCTGTCCTGTCGAGAACACAATATTTCGTAGCTCTGTTAGGCAGCGTGATCTTGATGATACCGAGTTCCTTGATATCACGCGAGATCGTTGCCTGTGTTGCTTCAAATCCGGCCTGATTTACCTTGGCGGTAAGATCTTCCTGGGTTGAAATATCATTATCTCTGATAAGCGATAAAATACGCTCCTGTCTTGAATTCTTATCGGTTTTCATAGAAATAACCTCTCTGTACTATCTTCTTTCTGACATTGCTGAAGAAGCTGTCTTTTTTCAGGCATACGGTCTTGAGGACCTTATCATATCTTCTGATAACAACGTAATCGTAGCTCTCGAGATCAACGAAATCCCTTCCGTCGGGACAGATCAGAGGAGCTGATTCAATTGATTCCAGGCTGATCTTGATCTCACTCTCGGGAGTAGCCACATATGTATATCCGTTCAGTGTATGTGAGCAGATCGGAGTTACGATGATGTCCTTCATGTTCGGCATGAGGATCGGACCGCCTGCCGACAAGGAATAAGCAGATGAACCGGTAGCCGTTGCAACAACCAAGCCGTCACCCCTGAATCTCTCGATAATCTGATCGTCTATGGACATAACGAGAGTGGTAATGTGAGGCTTGGCACCTCTTACGATGATGATGTCGTTAAGGCATACATCAGATCCTTTGAGCATACCGTCTTTGTTGTAAACGTCGCACTTGAGCTGCGTTCTGCCGATGGTGTCATATTCACCGCTTACGAGCTGGGCAAGATCTTTCTCAAGGTCTTCTAACAGGATCTCATTAAGAAAACCGATGGAGCCCAGATTAACACCGACAAACTCAGTATCCAGTTCTCTGTATTTGGCGACCTTCGCGAGGAAAGTCCCGTCTCCTCCGATCGAGATGATCGTCTTAATGGTCATTTCCGGGAAATCTCCGAAAACAACACCGGGTATAGTCTTAAGCTTAGGACATTCTTCATCCATACCGGTCTCGAAGACAGGCGTAGCACCAAGGCTTGCGAGTATCTCCGCAACCTTTATTGCCGTCTCATAACCGGTATCTCTTGAACCATTGGAACATATTCCGTAATTCATAGAGTGATCCTCCTGCTGACAAACTCCATATATTTAATCATTTTACTGCATAAAAATACAGACGCAAATAAATATATTAAGAAAGGGAGTTTTTGATGGCAGCTGCAACACTCTCTGCATCAAGGCCGCAGGAAGCGATCTGTTCCTTAGGAGACATTGCTCTTACAATGGGATTCTTCACGCCGAAAGGAATAACTTCACCGGGACGTCCGGCTTCCTGGAGTTCTCTTTCGAGTGATTCACCGAAACCGCCGCTTATAATGCCCTCTTCAATACTGAAGACATTCTTTACGTCACCAATGAGCTCTAATATTTCAGCTGCAGGAATGGGCTTTATCAACGCTAAATTGATGTGCTTACCATTGATTCCTGCATCTTTTAATATCTCCATTGCCTTATCAGCTTCTTCGGAGATCCTGCCCGTTGATATAAGTGCAAAATCATTTCCGTAATCCTGTGCCATATGCGGTTTGGTACAGTCAGCCAGATACTTATACAAAGGCCCTGATGCCTCAAACGGAGATGCGCCTCTCGGATATCTTACCGCTACAGGTCCCTGGGCTATCTCAACCGCATAAGTAAGACACCAGATGAGATCCTTATAATCTCTCGGTGAGAAAACAGTCATGTTTACCATGGAATTAAGATAGGAGATATCGAGAAGTCCGTGGTGAGTATGTCCGTCGTTACCTACAAAGCCTGCTCTGTCTATTGCGAAAACAACATGGCTGTTCATATAGCAGCAGTCAGTGATCATCTCATCGTATGCCCTCTGAAGGAATGAGGAATAAATTGCAACGACCGGAATGAATCCCGATACCGCAAGTCCTCCAGCCATCGTTACGCTGTGCTCTTCCGCGATTCCGCAGTCGAAGAATCTTGACGGGAATTTCATCTGGAAATTATCAAGACCCGTACCGAGAGTCATGGCAGCAGATATTGCAACAACCTTCGGATTATGAATGGCAAGATCGACCATTGCGCCGGCAAATACCGTCGTATAGCTGCTCTTCGTGCCTCCCGCAACTCCGGTCTCAAGATTGAAAGGTCCTACGCCGTGGTAGTCGGAAGGATTTGTCTCAGCTGGTTCGTATCCCTTGCCCTTCTTGGTAAGAACATGGATCAAAACAGGTGCTTTGATCTCTTTTGCTGCATCAAATGCCTGAATGAGTTCTTCGGTATTGTGACCGTCAACAGGTCCGTAATACACGAGACCCAGATCCTCGAAGAATGACGGCTGCTTTCTATATAACAGGAACCTGAAGAAGTCCTTGATCGCGAGTATTATCTTGATAATGCCGCGTCCGAAGAAACCTAATTTCTTAAGGAATGACTCCGTAGTCTGCTTTGCGGAAATATATCCGCTTGAGATTCTGAGCATGGACAGATATCTGGACAGTCCTCCGACGTTCTTGTCGATACTCATCTCGTTATCGTTTAAGATGATCATCATCTTTGTTTTCGCGTGACCCAGGTCATTGATAGCTTCGTAAGCAAGACCACCCGTAAGAGCACCGTCACCAATGACGGCAACTACCTCATTCTTTTTACCTTCGAGATCTCTGGCTCTGGCAATGCCCATCGCAGCGGATATCGAAGTGGAACTGTGGCCCGTATTAAATGCGTCATAAGGAGATTCAGATATTCTCGGGAATCCTGAGATGCCGCCCTTCTGTCTTAATGTGTCGAACCTGTCGAATCTTCCCGTCAGAAGCTTATATGAATAAGACTGATGTCCGACGTCGAAAACTATCTTGTCAGTCTTGTAATCGAATACTGATAACAGGGCTACCGTAAGTTCAACAGTACCAAGGTTACTGGCCAGATGGCCGCCGTTTGCAGATACTGTCTGAAGGATCTTATCACGCAATTCGGCACACAGCGCCTTTCGCTCTTCGGGCTTCATTGCCTGAAGAGTATCGCGAGTGATTTCCTTGCCGAGATACTTATAATCCATTACTTGTTCCTGTTCTCAAGATAGTCCGTCAATGTCTCATAGTTACCTGTATCAAACCCCTTATCTGCAAATTTTGCAAGAATGGATTTAATACTGCTTATCTCTTCGGATAATCTCTTTTCCGCGCCATCCAGACCCAGCAGCGTTACGAATGTGGCCTTTGAATCGCGCTCATCCTTACCTGTGCTCTTACCCAATACGCTGCTGTCAGATATTACGTCCAGTATGTCATCCCTGATCTGAAACGCCAGACCGATGTGGGAAGCAAGCTTACGCAGATCAACAGCGATCTCGTCAGTCTCACTTTCCTCCCTGGTCATCTTTTTTGCAACATAGTAAGGGGTAACGACAGATGCCTCGATAAGTGCACCGGTCTTCTTCTCCTGGAGTTCAATAAGAAGATCAAGTGAAATCTTCTTTTCCGTAGAATCAATGTCAATGCTCTGACCGCCGATCATGCCGTAGAGACCTGCATTCTTAGCCATTGCAGAAGCTGCATAGACATAACCCGGCTTCTTTTCAGAAATGGCAAATAATCTCTCCATTGCAGTATTGAGAAGGAGATCACCTGCGAGAGTTGCGATACCTTCGCCATATACAACATGGCATGTAGGCTTACCTCTTCTTAAGTCATCATTGTCCATTGCGGGCAGATCGTCATGAATAAGAGAGTAAGTGTGAATCATCTCGAGTGTTGCAGCAAAATACTTAACATCGGAATCCGTTTCAGGATCAAGGCCTAACATCTCAGATGTAAGATGCATCATCATCGGTCTTAATCTCTTGCCGCCGGCAAACAGGCTGTATGATGCAGCCTTAACCGTTATGTCTTCACGGACGTCTTCTGCAAATACAGATTCAAGCTCAGGTGTGATCCAAGCCTCTGTCTGCTGCATCAGTTCCTTAATATCAGCTCCTGCCATCTTTATACCCCGCTCTCACTGATATTGAGAGGATCAGTTGTGCCGTTTGCTTTGTTTACGGCTTCGATCCTTGCGGTTACTTCATTAAGTCTGTTCTCGCAGATACCGACAAGCTCGATTCCGCGTTCATAGAGCTTTAAGGACTCATCCAAAGTAGCCTTGCCCTCAGACAGCTTTGCAACTGTCTGGCGGAGCTCCGTCATGGCTTCCTCATATGTGATTTCTTTATCTTTTGCTTTAGGCATTTTTAATACCTCCGTGCTTTTCTGCTATATCTTTGATCTCACTCAATAATGTTCCGTCAGACAGAACGATATTTACGTTATCACCGCGGTTTACACTGCCTACTGATTCAATGGCATTGCCGTCCTTATCACAAACATAAGAATATCCGCGTTTTAAGACATTTTCCGGATTTAACGCATCAAGTCTTACCTTCATCTGATTGATGTCAGATCCGGTCTGTTCGACCATCTTGCCGGATAAGGCCTCCAGTCTGGTCCTCAGTTCCTTTACTACTGCCTGCTGTTCCATTGCGTAATACGCAGGAGAATGAAGTGCTTTGTGATTCTTATAAACGTCCAGTGCCTTGCGTCTTAAGTCAACGAACTGGTTTATTGCTATATCGAGATTAAGAGCGAGATTATCAATCTCTTTTTTCTGGTCTTCATAGGATGCTATTACCATCTCACCTGCTGCCGTAGGCGTTGCAGCTCTTATGTCGGCAACATAGTCGATGATCGTGTAATCAGGCTCATGACCAATCGCTGATATGACGGGGATCTCACTGTTATAAACAGCTCTGGCAATTCCTTCATCGTTGAAACAGAACAGTTCCTCATATGAACCGCCGCCCCTTGCAACGATGATGACATCAACGTTCTTTTCCCTGTTGAAATAATTGATTCCGCTGATAACTTCAGGCGGACATTCAACACCCTGTACGCTTGCAGGATAAAGCAATACGTCATGGTGGGGATTTCTCTTTCGAATTGTGTTTACGATATCGGAAATAACTTTTCCGGACGAAGAAGTAACAACGCCGATCCTTCTCGGAAGTACCGGAATACTCTTCTTGTGCTCACTGGCAAAAAGCCCTTCATCCTGGAGCTTTTTGAAGAGCTTGTTAAACTGCTCATGCAGATCGCCTGCGCCCAGGTCCTCAATGTTTGTACAGATTATCTGGAGCTTGCCGCCCTGCGGATAGTAATCAACACCGCCGTAGATCTTAACCTTCATGCCGATCTCGGGCTTGATCTTCAGCTGGCTCCTGTTTCTCGCAAAGATAACGCAGTTAACTACGCAGCTGTCATCCTTTATCGAGAAATATGCATGATCTCTGGCTGAAACAGTATATTGTGATATCTCACCGACAACCGAAAACTCAGCGAGATAAGGATTCTCGCTCAGGGATTGCTTTATGTAGCCGTTAAGGCGGCTTACACTATCAAAATCGAACATGAGTTCAAATGCTCTTTACGAAGTTGCTCAAGACACCATTGATATATGAAGATGAGCTGTCTGTACCATATTTCTTGGCAAGCTTTACTGCCTCGTTAATAGATACCGAAGTAGGGATATCTTCAACAGTAAGGATCTCATATACAGCTATCTCAAGGATGATACGGTCAGTCATGGGAAGACGCTCAAGCTTCCACCTCTTGAGGAAAGGAACGAACTTCTCATCAAGTTCTTCTCTGCCGTTGATAACACCATAAACGATATCAAGAAAATAAGCTTCATCTTCCATGATATCGGGATTGGTCTCTCTGAAAAGATTGATCTGATCGCTTACGGGATCATTTCTGAAACCAATCTGGAAAAGCAGTTCCAAAGCATGTTCACGTGTTTCTATTCTACTCATCTGAATCTCCCGGGAGGCAAAATTCTGTCAAGGAATTTCTTGAATCTGCTCGTATCGGAAAAGAGGAACGAACCAACAAAGAAGCCTACCAATGTCATTAAAATTATAAACAGGGTCTTAAAGAACCCGAATATGCAAAGCAAGATTCCCGTTATGAAAAACAGGACAGCAAAAACCACACCAGCCTTGGTGTTACGAAGTTTCTCGAAAAGTTTAGATAAAAACCTTTCCATCCTTATCTGCTCTCAACCTTAGCCTGAGCCTGCTCGACCTTAGAAACTCTAACGACGACCTGCTCAACGGCAATGCCTGTAAATCTCTCAATATCCTTCTTAACCTTCTCCTGAACCTTGGCCATGGAAGAAGGGATCTCTACATTGGAATAAAGCTCACAGGAAATTGTAACCCTGAGTCTCTGATTCTTGGCAGGAGCAACATGGCATCTTGCACTCTTGATACCAACCTGTGCTGACTTAGCTGCATTAAGGGCAATACTCTCAATTGCATCAGGACCGATATCTACGGTACCGATATCGTTCTTTCTGAGTCTAGTACGGTTAAGTCTTCCTGAAGTGATGATGTTAGTGATGGAAACTATAGATGTAATAAAAAGAAGTAAGAGGACACCAAGATAGATCCACTTACTGATGGGGCCTGTAACGATTGATGACAAAGGTGACAGAATATCTGCAAAGATACCGTCATCGACAAGCGCATATAACAGCACGACTGAAATAACGGCTATTACAATGGAATATATGAACATCAATGCTCTGATAAAGGAATTCATGACACCTCCTCGACCCCGCAAACATAAACGTCGACACTCTCTACCGTAAGTCCGGTAAAGCGTTCGACGTCCTTTTTAACTTTTTCCTGGATCATCCATGCGATCTCCGGAATGATCATTCCGTACTTGACCACAGGATATACTGTAATGGAAACGGAGCCTTCATCGGTATCACCGAATACGACCCGTACTCCTTTGCCCTCATGGACAACTCCCGCTTTTTCCTTTAATGCGACAGCAAATGATGGAACCAAAGACAACACGCCGTTTATCTGGAGCGCTGCTTCAGATGCGTACTGGGCTACGAAGCCCTGTGTCATTGATCGATCGCCTTTTATGGATTCGATGTTAGTATTGTCTTCCATATCGGTTCCTTGAATGATCTAAACTTTAAAGGTGCGGATAGATAAATAGACTGCCGTAAGCGGATTTCCGCTTACGGCAGATGAAATCAGAAATTAAGCTCTTTCGAGATATTCGCCTGTTCTTGTATCAACCTTGATCTTCTCGTTCTGGTTAACGAAGAGAGGTACCTTAACAACAGCGCCTGTCTCAAGTGTAGCGTACTTGGAAGCATTGTTTGCTGTATCACCCTTTACACCGGGCTCACACTCTGTGATCTCGAGGATAACTGTGATAGGAAGCTCAACCTGGAAGATATCGCCCTTGTAAGAAACTACCTTACAAACCATCTCTTCCTTGAGGAACTTGATTCCGTCACCGATCTTATCCTGGTGAATAGGTGTCTGCTCATATGTTTCCTGATCCATGAAGTAGTAGAGATCACCGTCAGCATAGATGAACTGCATATCCTGTCTTGTAAGCTGAGCCTGCTCAAACTTCTCGTTAGGGTTGAAAGATCTTTCTACTACAGATCCTGTCTTAACATTCTTGTACTTTGTTCTTACGAATGCAGCTCCTTTACCGGGCTTAACGTGCTGGAACTCGACAACCTGATAAACCTGGTCGTCCATCTCAAAACACAAACCGTTTCTGAAGTCTCCTGCGCTAATCATAAATATTTCTCCTTTTTTAATAAATAAGCGTTTAACTAAGTAATTTTACTTGAAAGTGTTTTTTTACGCAAGTATCAGGGCGATTATAGCAAAAAATCAAAACTTTCCGATAACCCTTATTATCTTTTCGAAAGGTCTTTTAAGAAGAACATACCATATTTCCTTCTTATAAAGTTTCTCTACCATAAATGTCCTTAAGCCCGCACGGTTACCTGCTATGACATCCGTAAAGACCTGATCACCTACCATGACGGACGAGGAAGGTGTTGATTTCATTATCTCCATGGCCTTTATGACACCTGATGTTCCGGGCTTGTTGGCATAAGTAACACAGGGGATTCCGAGTTTTTCAGCGATACCTGCGGATCTGCCTGACTTGGCATTGGATACCAGGATGCACTTTATTCCCTGCTCTTCGATCATCTTGATGCAGTTGAAACTGAATTCCTCAGGTTCGGTCGCGTGATCCTTGCCGAGAGTATTGTCAAAATCCAGAAGAGCTGTCCTTATACCGTCACGATAAAGCTCGCTCCAGGGCATCCCTGCAACGTTCTTATAGACTTTTTCCGGCTTCATTGCTTTGAAAATGTTCAAAGAATATCTCCTGTTAAGGGTAGTTTATTGGTACAGTCAGACGAAATTTCGGATTCTGTTTATTTAAAAGTATATCTTTTCGCGCTTGTGATATTATATTAAGGCTATAAGACAAGTCAAGGAGCTCACAAGCTATGAAAGTTACAAAATTCGGCGGATCATCTCTTGCCAATGCATTTCAGATTCAGAAAGTCTGCAACATTCTGTTGGCAGACGAAGACCGTAAGATCATGGTCGTTTCCGCACCCGGTAAGCGCACCAAGGACGACACCAAGGTAACGGATCTTCTTATCGCAGTTGCCAAGGCAAGGATCGCAGGCAATTCCTATGATAACGAAGTATCCGCCGTACTCGCACGTTACGAAGAGATCGCTACAGAGCTTGAGATAAAAGAGATACTTCCCGACATCGAGGAAAGACTTCTCAACATCGTTAAGGCTGATTACACGGAAGACATCGCTTATCTTGATTCTGTTAAGGCCATGGGCGAAGACTGCTGCGCAAGACTCGTTGCTTTCTATCTGACATCAACAGGTCATCCCGCGAAGTACTGCAATCCTGATGAATGCGGTCTTTACTTAGAGCACGATGAAGCAGGCAAGGCAGTTATTCTTCCTGAGACATACGACAACCTCGCAAAACTCAAGGATGAGACAGACAAGATCCTTGTATTCCCCGGTTTCTATGGTGTATCCAAGACAGGTAAGATCATCACATTCTCAAGAGGCGGTTCAGACATCACAGGTTCCATCCTCGCAGCTTCAGTAGGAGCTGACGTTTACGAGAACTGGACAGACGTTGATAACGTTTTCGCTGTTAACCCTAATCTCGTAAAGAATCCTTTCCCCATAACAGAGATCACATACGACGAAATGAGAGAGCTCTCATATGCAGGATTTACAGTTCTTCACGAGGAGGCCATCTACCCTGTTTTCGCACGTGGAATTCCTCTTAACATCAAGAATACGAATAACCCATCCGCTAAGGGAACAATGATCGTTTCCAAGCGTTCACACTATGATTCACTCGTTACCGGTATAGCAGGCGACAAGGGCTTCTGCACGGTAACAGTCAGCAAGTACATGATGAACCGTCAGGTTGGCTTCCTTGCCAAGCTCCTCGAGATCTTTGCAGATGAGGCAATCTCCATCGAGCACCTTCCTTCAGGAATCGATACTGTTACTATTATCATCCGCAAAAAGTACTTCACAGAGGAAAAGGAAGCAATCATCGTTGACCGTATCAAGAAGGAACTTGAGGCTGACGTCAAGGTTGACAGAGACCTCGCCATCGTAATGATCGTTGGCGAAGCCATGGCAAATTCAGTAGGTATCATGGCAAGAGCTGCTTCCGCACTCTCCAACGCAGGTATCAACCTCCGCATCGTTAACCAGGGCGCATCCGAGATCTCCATGATGTTCGGTGTATCCGAGTCCTACTGCTCATACGCAGTCAGAGTTCTCTATAAGGAACTCTTCCGTTATTGATAACTAAACTACTAACATAAAAGAACGGGAAGCAAATCTGCTTCCCGTTTTTTGTTTACATGTAATCACTGACGGTAAATGCGGTCCGGATGCTCTTCATAATAGCGTTTCTTATCATCATACATTCTCTTATCAGCAACTCTCATCGCCTTAAGAATGTCCGGTTCATCCTCACTCAGTGAAACACCGACAGCAAATCTGACGGAATCGGATGCATTAGCCTTATCTACAAGAGCCGAAACTCTCTTATTGACAGTCTCAGGATCCATCTTACATGCGATAACCATAAACTCGTCACCGCCGACACGGTAAACTTCTCCATCGTAGAAAACATCTGACAGAATGTGTGCGGCCTCTTTCAATGCTTCGTCACCTGTCTGGTGTCCTTCGGTATCATTCAGCCGTTTAAGTCCGTTAAGATCAGTAAAGATAATCGCATAAGGCGCTTCCAATACATCCTTGCCCGCAATTACCCTGTCGACACGGTTGTTCATGATGTTTCTGTTCATGATGCCGGTAAGCATGTCAATGGAACTAAGAGTTTTCAACCGCTCCATCAGGAAGTTATTTGCAATCTCGGAAGCTACAAAGAAAGTGGTAAGTTCAAGCGTTTCCTTGATCTTTACGGTATTTTCAGTGTTGAAATTCAATGCCCAGATATAACCGAATACCATCTCACCCTGCTTAAGCGGGAATAGTACCAGTGATTGAATTTCGCCAGCTTCCATTCCTGCATACCATTCAGGATCCCTGCTTCTGATCTCTTCCCTGTCATGTTCATCTTTGATGATTATGCATGTACTGCCCTGAAGTGTCTGTTCCCACTTCTTGGCCATATAATAGAAATCGTCATTAAGGAAATCACTAATCGAATATGGCGCATTCTCTTTTCTGGCTTCAGCCAGGCAGGTGCATTTTCTTGCATCTTCATCCAGATAAAGAATGCAACATTCATCAGCACCGCAGACATCGCGTATATCGGCAATGACTTCGTTTATTGCCTTCTTGAAATCGGTTGCTCCACGAAGTTTGATGCATGTCTCAAGAACAGAAGAAGCCGCATCTGCCGAAACGTCAGACATCTTCTCTGTATTAGCCTGAGGTGTTACATCATAAGAATAAATGCAGTATCCGATATTCTCATCATCAGATTCAAACGGAATCATGAACATATTGAGCCAGAGGCCCATCTGGTAAAGACTTACGTAAGAATGCATAGGCTCACCGCCTATGGCACAGCGATAACAGAAATCCTCAAAATTCATGTCTTTGGGGAAACACATCTCATAAGGACAACCTGGTACAAAAGGGTGTCCGGTTATATGAAGAATATCATCATAATGTGCCTGGTTACCGGCAACAACTTTGATGTTGCCATAATGTGTATCATCAAACCTCTCAATCGAGAGTATGCACGTTTTTGTCTTGTAATGTTTCAGTATCTCGTCAAAAGACATCAGATCTATCCCTCCTGAACCATTAAATAATCAAGGCAACAACAGAATTATTACCTATTTCAAATTATAGGTATCCTGATTTCGATTTCTACATATCTAAAAGCCTTTTTACAGTCTATTTACAGAATAGTCCAATAAAATATTTAAAAGGGGTTGTCCTTGAGACAGCCCCTAATTCATTTAATCATTAAATTCAGTATTTCAGTTCCGCCTTAACCGCCATTTCCCGGAGGGGGGACATCGTCGATAGGAATAAGATCACCCCCAACAGGTTCATCTGCAGGGGTAGGGTCTGCAGGAGTAGGCTCAGCAGGCTCCTCAGGCTCTGTAGGCTCCTCAGGCTCTGTAGGTTCAGCAGGTGTAGGTTCAGCGGGTGTAGGTTCACCTGGTTCAACCGTCTGTCCGGGTGTGGGAGAAGGAGAAGGTGTCGGAGAAATAGTTGTCTCCGTTGTAGTTGTTGTAGTTGTTCCACCGCCCCACTGGTCTGTCTGAACGGCAGTTGTGGTCATGTGAGTTGTAGATTCGAGAGACGATGTCGGAACCGGTGTAGGATCAGATATCATGGCAGTTGTCGGATCATTATAAGTAGGATCTTCTGCCAGAAGCTGAGCGCTCAAAACATATCCCGTAACGTTATTAACGGTAACTACCTTTGAGAAAGTGTCGTCTGTTATCTCCTGAAGAGTAACTACATCGCCACGTCTGAGTGAACCGATTACGGTTGAATCAAGAGAATTCTGAGAATAAACAGGAACACCGTCACTTGCAGCATACAGAACCGAACCTGCAGTATTAGGAAGAACGGTTGTCGTCTCGGTAAAGCTGATAAGATCTTTCATGTTAAAGATCATGAAAGTAACGCCGAAACCCAATAAAACGCAGACGATAAAGATAACGATCGGAATGATTATCGTCTTGATTCTTTCCTTCTTCTCATTAACGATCGGTTCATCGTCGTCATCATCAGAAACACCATTGGAGACTTCTCCGGGAACAAAATCTATCGTATCAGAAGAGTCTGCACCGGAATCGAAGTTCGTGAATGCATTGGAACTCTTCGCTTTTGCATTCTCAACCTTAGGAGATATCGGTGCTTCAGTCTTAAGGTTGCTGTTGATTACGGCATCACCCGGAAGCAGGAACGTAGATTCAACCTTGATATCAACAAGCGTAAGACCGGCCTTAAGTCCATAACTCAAAGCTGAATTAATGATCTCTTTGGACTTAACTTCAGTTGATAAAGGCTTGGCAATGATGGAATTACGCATCTGGGAAGGAAGCTTTCTGGAGAGGCCTACGCCCATGAGGAATAACTCGTCATTATCCTGAAGCTTTAAGTGAACCTTCTTATCTGCATTAACAGGTCCTTCCTGAGGCATCTTACCGAGATACTGGGTAAGATTCATGTTCTCGGGATGTGTAAGTTCCTCGGCTGCCTGAATGGCGCCCATCTGTACATATCTGTGTGCAACCGTCTGTTCCTCCGTAAGGAGCATGATACGGTTATTCCTGAACAAGACTGCTTTTGTGATTCCTACGTGGATGACTCTTAGAATGTCGCCTTCAATAACAAACATAGACATTGATGTCTTAAACTGTTTTCCCTTATTGGCAGCGAAATTGCAGACTTTAACATTCAAAGTGTTTATAACCTGATTTGAAAAACCTTCGAAATCAAGCACAGCCTGATTGGAACAAGCTGCTGCAATCTTCTCAAGTTCTGCATTGAGTTCAAGATTCAAAACCGCAGAAAGGTTATCAGGACCTATTGTAGAAAAAATAGCGTATATCTGTATCGGAGAAGTAGACTTAGCGGTTCTCAGAAACTCATTCGGAAAATCTTCGATCTTACGTGACAATGTAAGAAAGAATACATTTTCTTGAGGTTCCCCCTGAACCAGATTAGTCTCGGCAATACAAGTTGCGACTGTCTTACTCATCTTTTAAACACCCCAAATATATTCGTTAAGTCTCTGTCTCTGTGTATCAATATCAATCTTCATCATCCAAGGATCATTCTGAACAGTATAAAGTCCATCCTCAGGAATGCGGTGCTCTTCCCTGTTATCCAAGCACGCAAAGCAATTCAATGCCACACGCATTATATCAGCAGTACGCATATTTGTCTCGAAAACACCCGCAGAATCGTTTAACAGCTGCAGCTTCTGGGCATAAGACATGCTATTGACCTTCACCATCAGAGCAGTAGCTACGGTCCTCTGTCTCGAAGCTCTTACAAAATCCGAATCAAGGTATCTGATTCTGGTCCATGCAACAGCCTGATGACCGTCCAAAGTCTGGAGGCCGCCCATGGTAAGGTGCGGTGAAGTATTGCCATCGAGCGTATACATCTCATCAAGATGTTTGTTGGCATATGAGCATTCTTCAGGCTTAACGTCGATTTCAACACCGCCGGCAAGATCGATCATCTTGGCAGCACTGCCAAAGTCAAACATGACAAAACGCTGGATATCAAGTCCGAAAGTAATGTTGATGGTATTGATCATCTCTCCAACACCACCGTAGTGATAAGCAGAATTCAGCTTATTAAGTCTGGTTCCCAATGTCTCAGGCGTGTCACCGATATATACACCGGTATCTCTCATAAGAGAAATGATCTTCAAAGTTTTATCGCGCGAATTAATGGATAAAACCATTATAGAATCCGTTCGGCACTCATAATCATTTGTGCCTCTGGCATCAATACCGAAAACAAGAATGTTCTCAATATCAGGATCCTTCTGTTTTACTTCGATGATCGGATGCGAAGGATCGTAAAACAGTCTGGTGTGGCCGCCGTCCTTCCACGAAGAAGTAACGTCACCGCCAGTCGTGCTACCGCTGTCGGCAATATCAAGTGTTGAATAATCTTCTTTGTTTACAACGGGAACGGCAACATAAGTATCACCGAAAATATATACCCAATAAAGAGTAAAACCCAGGGCCAAGCCTAAAAATGCGGCCAGAAACCTTACAAAATATCTGAGAGCCTTTGACTTCTTACGGGGCTTAGTCCCCTCGGAGCCACGGTCTGATCTGCTCATGTTTACCAATTAATCTCCATATCTTGCTTTTCGAAAAGTTATTCAATTATACCATCAGGGCCCTGTTTTTCAGGTTCCGAATAATAAAAGAAAACTGTGGCAATTCGCACCGTTTTGTATAATTGGCATAATCAAAAGCAAAGAAAAAGGGCTGTGACAATTGTCACAACCCCTTGTAATTCTAAACTATCTCTCTATCAGATGCAGCCCTGAGCGATCATAGCATCAGAAACCTTCAAGAGACCAGCGATGTTAGCGCCGACAACGTAGTTGTTCTCGCAGCCAACTTCCTTAGCTGTAGCATCAACTGTGTGGAAGATGTTCTCCATGATGCCCTTAAGTCTTGCATCAACCTCTTCGAATGTCCATGAAAGACGAGCACTGTTCTGGCACATTTCAAGACCGGATGTAGCAACACCGCCGGCGTTGGAAGCCTTACCGGGTGTGAAGAATACTCCATTGTCCTGGAGATACTTAGTAGCATCGAGTGTTGTAGGCATGTTAGCGCCTTCACCGACTACCTTTACACCGTTAGCAACGAGTGTCTTAGCAGAGTCAAGGTTAAGCTCGTTCTGTGTAGCGCAAGGAAGAGCGATGTCGCAAGGAATTGTCCAGATACCCTTGGAGCCGTTCTCGTCTGCTGTGTATGTAGCAGAAGCAACCTGATCAGCATACTCGCTGATTCTGCCTCTCTTAACTTCCTTGATGTCCTTAACGATATCAAGCTTGATTCCCTCAGGATCATAGATGTATCCGTTGGAGTCAGAAAGTGCAACAACCTTAGCGCCGAGCTGTTGAGCCTTCTCTGTAGCATAGATAGCAACATTACCTGAACCTGAGATAACAACTGTCTTGCCCTCGAAAGATGTGTTCATCTTCTCGTTGAGGAGAGCATTTACGAAGTAGCAGAGACCATAACCTGTAGCCTCTGTTCTTGCAAGTGAGCCGCCGAAGCTGAGCTTCTTACCTGTAAGAACGCCGGAGAACTCGTTAACGATCTTCTTATACTGACCGAACATGAAGCCGATCTCTCTTGCACCTGTTCCGATGTCACCTGCAGGTACATCGCAGTCAGGTCCGATATGTCTGTAAAGCTCACGCATGAAGCTCTGGCAGAAAGCCATTACTTCGTTATCAGACTTGCCCTTAGGGTCGAAGTCCGAACCACCCTTAGCGCCGCCCATAGGGAGACCTGTGAGGGAGTTCTTGAAAATCTGCTCGAAGCCGAGGAACTTAAGGATGCTGATGTTAACAGAAGGGTGAAGTCTCAAACCGCCCTTGTAAGGTCCGATAGCGCTGTTGAACTGAATTCTGTAACCACGGTTAACCTGAATTCTGCCGTTATCGTCGATCCAGGCAACTCTGAAAATGATCTGACGCTCAGGCTCTACGATTCTCTCAAGAACCTGCTTCTCGATAAGCTCAGGGTGTACCGGAAGAGCCGGTGCGATAGAGTTAAGGAATTCATATACTGCCTGGTGAAATTCAGGCTC